>ERZ1034768.3-NODE-3-length-147006-cov-16.780083_pt1 | contig 147006 bp, 189 predicted proteins | sample MGYA00520691_ERZ1034768 | MGnify/ENA primary metagenome ERZ1034768 (study PRJEB33766, sample SAMN09781704) | gut metagenome | biome: gut microbiome | host: Homo sapiens | place: Madagascar | study: EMG produced TPA metagenomics assembly of the PRJNA485056 data set...
ATATTATATAAGGTATATTGCGAGGTTCTTTTACACGAGCTGCGAGTTTCTTTTATTCTACATACGAGTTTCTTTTACACAAGCTACGAGTTTCTTTTATTCTAGCTACGAGTTTCTTTTACGCAAAATCTCCATTTTCGCTGTCAAACAACCTCGTAATTGCCGTCAAAAAATCTCGCAGTTCGCATCAAACAATCTCGTAATTGGCACAAAATTTTTCTTTTTCTGCGCCTTTTATCAAGTAACCTCGTAGTTCAAAACCAAACCGGGCAGGGTAGGGGAGTGCTTTCACTCTTAATTTTTTGCGCTTTTTCGGATCAAAGAATCTCGTAGCTCAAACCGCCGCATCAACCATCCATATCTGGCCGCCCAAATCATGTTTTTTCAATCTTTTGGTCAAACAAACTCGTAGTTCTGGCTATGGGCGGTCATAAATCAACTTCAAGCTCTGCCATGCACCGCCTGTCCATACCATTCTGTCCTTATTACAATCGGTATTTTTTTTTGCGCTTTTTCACCGTAAAAGAAACTCGCAGTTCAGCTTCAAATGCTCTGCCCATCAATCAGCAGCAGGGGAGAGGGGTTTATTTTTTTTGCAGTTTTCGGCGTAAAACAAACTCGTAATAGCTACTGCAGCCAGCGCCGGCCGGATTCAATCTTGTCGCATGTATCATCTATCAATTCATAAACCGTTCATATTGGCCGTTTTCCCGGTTTCACACACCATAAACCCATATACTAAAAAAGTATACACCTCATATGCCGGCAATTCAACAAAAATCAATCCCGTCAACCAAACAGCAACCGCGTACACATTCTTGGGTATAACTTTGTGCAACCTGCCTATTGTATTCGTACCCATAAATGTGTACAATAAGGTCAATCTAAAAAGCAAATCAGGAGGGAACAAACATGGAAATCAAACCTATGGGTAATACAGAACAGGAAAAAATGTCCAGCTTGTGGGGCTATTTTATCGCATGCTGCAAAATTCTTGATGATGTTACAGCCGAGTATAAAGCCCCCGGTGTATCTGATTACTACCTTGGTCACATTAGCGCCATGCAAAGCAAAACAATTCTTTCCGGCATGGAAAAATTTCATACCCTTGCTAATGAGCGTGTGGTTAAAATGCCATCTAAACTCTATCCTCAAGGCAAAGCCGTTCTGGACGTAATGACTGCCGTTGTTGCCGCTAGTGGAAAATACCCGATTACCAAAACCAGAATCGCAAATCTGCATGAATTTGAACTTCTGGCTCGTGCAACAATCAGCACCTGCTGGAGAGAGGGTAATATGCTCAAGGTTGTCCGCAATCTGGAGGGCATCTCCCTACAAAAACTGGCGGAAAAAAGCGGCGTCAGCAAAAACACAATTTTCCGCATTGAGAACAACCAGTCTATCCCACGCATTGATGTTCTGCGCAAGCTTGCTGATGCTCTGGAAGCCCCTCTGGAACTTGTAGCCATCGGCATTGGCAAAACCGAACCGGAAACAGCTCCAGAAGAAGAAATTCCTAACCCCAATGCCCCTAAACTGCCCAGCGTTTACGATAGCCAGGATCGTGACGCAGACGATGAAATCAAAGCTTTTCAAGAATAAAAAGGTAAACCACAATGCCTCAAAAAATAGAAATTGCACCAGATACAAAATTCGGGAAATGGACCGTGATAGGACCATCGGAAGATCCAACAAGACTGATCTGCCAATGCGAATGCGGAACTATCAAAAAAGTCTTAAAGCAATCTCTGCTATCTGGGCAGAGTAAGTCATGTGGTAGTCCAAAGTGCAGAAAAAAGACATCAATCGCGCCAGGTACTGTTTTTGATCGATGGACCGTGCTGGGGCCTTCCCAAAACGAAGAGAAGGCAAAAGAAGGGTACTATGAATGTCGCTGTTCCTGCGGCACTGTTAAAGACATCTCTAAGTATTCTCTTTTACGAGGCCGAAGCAAAGGGTGTGAAAAATGCGGGCACAAAAATAACAAAGGGGTGAAAAAGCCTGCCGCATCAGCAAATCATCTTATAAAAGCCAAGGAAAAGTATGAAGGCAAAACAATCAACAACTTTTTTATAAAAGAGGTCATCGGTAAAAGAAACGATAACGATTGGTTTGAATGCGTTGCGGTCTGTCCTCAATGTGGCCGCGAATTTACAACACGGTTAGAAAGGATAAAAGTCATAAAAAAATGCGCGGATTGTAATCGGGATATGGGGGAAAAATTAGACGCCATCCATAATGTTACAAAAGTTAATGGCACTGATTTATCAGCACTTCGTTCTCGTATGAATGGAACAGTAAATAAAAATTCCACAACTGGCACAAATGGCGTCGCTCTTACCCAAGAGGGTCGATACCGGGCATATATTAACTTTCAGCGCAAGCAGATTCATCTTGGTTGTTATCGTGATATCAATGATGCTATCGCCGCCAGAAAAGCAGCCGAAGAAGAACTCTATGGAAAGGTTCTGGAGGATAACGCCGGTTGGGAACAGCGCCTGGCGGACGCAATGGTAAAATTCAAAAAGAGCAAAAAATAACCAGCAACTTCGCTAAAGCTTAATTTAGCGAAATATAGGGAACCCGGAAAAGAGGTTTTACCATGGCGGACACCTTAGTCGAAGCGGTTGTTAATCTTTATAAAGAAGATGTACCTGTTAAACAGATTGCCCAAAGGCTAAAAATTAGTTTTACCAAAACTCGCAAAATTTTAATTTCATATGCTGCGTACCCCTGTGCAAAAGTTCAACAAATTGCTGCGTTACAACAACAAGGTAAGTCGCTCGATGAAATTGCAGTAGAACTTAATAAGCCAAGATCAAATGTTCTGAATTACACCCCCTATACAAGAGGGATGAAAAATGCAGAGAACCCCACACAGAACGCTCTTAAAATCCGTAAATGCCGAGCCAAAAAGCGTGGCCAGCAATCCGAATAAGTTTTTTCAAAACCTCCTTGACATATGACATAAAACGTCGTACACTATAACCAAAGGAACGACATTAAACGTCATGCGAACAGGAGGCTTTCTTATGGCTCTTACTACGGAACAGGTTTTTGCACTGGGCATTCTTTATAATAAGCTTGCCCCGACTGTCTATGGCGAGGATGGCCCCAAGGCCAATAACTTCCAAAACGCAACCATGTATCCTTTAATGGAAGTCGCGCAGCTCATTCTTCGTGCCCACACAGAACATCGCATGACCCCGGAGCTGGACCGCCTCATTGCTCAGACTTACTCTACAATTACCGAAGATGATATGCAAAACGAGTTTTCTAAGCTGCTTCCTATCGAGCTGCAAGGCGCTTTTGCCCTTGGCTATTATCATAGCCAAGCCGAAAAGTATTCAGATATCAAACCTCTCGGCCTCAAAGCCATGCGTTCCCGTGCCAACCTGACAGCCCAGCAGGTCGCGGATAAACTCGGTGTATCCCTCCGTCAATACCAACGCATTGAATCCGGCGAAAGCAAACCTACTGTTCAGGCAGCACAAACTCTTGCCTCGCTGTTTCAATGCTCGGTCAATGATTTGTTTTAAGGAGAACTATCATGACAACTGAAATTATTGTAGGGGTTCTTGCCTGTACCCGTAAAACCTCGGAACATGGCCCTGTCACAACCACCTATTTTACCTTTGTGTCAAACGACTTATTTCAGGCTCACCGTCTTCCGGCTGGCTGGGTTCTTCAAGGCCAAAAACCATCCGGTGTTCCCTGTAATAAGCTCGTCACCATCGAGCTGCCGGATTATATTCATGATGCCGGCAGTGGTTTTGGCGCTCACTATATCTCTAAATATTCCACCCAGGATGGCAACGCAAACAAGGTTTTCATCTACTGTGATGCTATCCCGGTCCTTGACGGTTTTGAACCCGCCATTGATGCCGCCATTCAAACCATCAAAATCTCCACACCCACCCCATCCGGCAAACGCGAGGATCTTCCCGCCAAAGTCCTTTCTGTTTCTGAACTATACTAATCATCCAACCTGCTAAAAAATAGGGAGCACCCAAGGTTTCAAACCAAAGGTACTCCCTATTCCTGTTTGTATAATAGCGTAATGTTTTGCCGTAGCGTACATGGACTGGCGTTTTTGTGGCCATTTATTTTGGCCGTAAAAAAGAAATGAGGCTACCTAACTAGCACTTAGGCGGCCTCATCTGAACTGGGTACATTGTAGCAGATGTATTTGGTTCATTTGCAGCTAACTGAGGTGTTCGCTTATTAAGAGCTTCAATCCTCTACTTGTATTATATGCCATGTGTAACAAGCTGACAACCTTAACGCTTAAACAAAAATTCCTGTATATCGTCAAATGCTCGCTGCATCTGCTCCACATTGTCGCCGTTCAGGTTGTGCCCCAGCTGTGCAAATTCTGCCCGCAGCAGCATGTTAATGCTTTCGTCCAGGTTATTCAGGTGCTTCTTCACACCCTCCAACTGCTTGTCAAACGTGTCGCAGCGCCCTTCCACCGTTTTCAGCCGTCCTTCAATCTTGTCCATCCGGGCGTCCTGATCTTTGTTTGGCTTTTTCAAAAAGTTATTGAACTTAACCACCACGGCAATCGCAGCCGAAATACTAACCAGCGCCCCACAAACCGAAAGCATCATCGTCAGCATGTCCTGCGCCGTAAACGTAAATACCGGGTTAGGCATCCGCGCTCACCTTCTCTCCGGCAGCAGCTTCACCCGCCTTCATCTGCTCGTAAGCCGCCTGGGCAATCGCACGCGCCTGCTCTTCTGTAATGGTCACACCGGCCTGCTTGGCCACCTCCATAATCAGTTCAGCCGCACGCTTGTTCTTTTCCTCGCCGGAAATATCGTTAAAATATTGCTTGATGTATTTACAGGCACTTAACCCCCACTGCATCAACAGCGGGTAGCCGCTCAACAGGTTCAGCGCCTTATTTACTGTCTCCTGGGCGTTCGGCATCACATACTTGCCGGCCATAAACGCAATCACGCAAACCAGGCCCATCACAATATATACAATTCCCTGTTCCATACCTAACCTCCAATCTCTTCCGTGTCACTTGCCTTATCAATCGGCGTAAAAATTTCATCTCCAGGGGGCGTATCAGCGTCCTCTGTTTTGCTTTCCTCTATCGCTTTTTCCCGTACTTTGATCCAGGCGTTACACAGGTTCTCCGCACTCAGGGCTGTAAACAGCCCCATGTTAAACGAGGATTCCGGCAGCTGCCCGGTTCTAAAGCACAGGATCATGTACACTGTCGCATAAACCAGCGTCACGCCCATCGTAAAAACTATAATCTTTTTGCTGAACCTCATCAGGTTCCAGTTTCCCTTCATAAAAAATCACCTGCTTTGGTTACACTCAGGTGTGGCTTTTCACCGCTTTTTGGCTGATATAACCATAAACCGTTTTGAACCAGCCGTTCACGACCGTCTCATATCCAATGCAAACAGGCTTGCCGGTCTTGGCATCCGGACTGCTGATCACCCCAATGGACTGGTACTGCATTCCGGCACCCTTGCGCACGTTCCATTTGCCGTTGTTCAGGGTAATGGCTTTTGCCACAGTTTTTTCCACCGCCGGTTCAACCTTCGGCTTCTCAGCCGCTTCCTGCTTGTCCACCTGTACACTGTGCTGGTTTGCATTGGCCCACAAAATCACCCCGCTGCTTGCCGGCTTAAAATCATTATCCAGCCAGCACAGCGGGTTCTCACGCACACCTTTCCAGCGCACCTCAAAGTGCAAATGGGCACCAAAACAGTTGCCGGTCTGGCCGCTGTAGCCAATCACTTCGCCGGTTTTCACCTTCTGTCCAACCTTCACCGTGATAGAATTCAAATGAGCATACAACGTTTCCAGCTTGCCGCCTTTATACGCCGTATGCTCAATCTTCACCATATTGCCATAACTGTTGGTGTCACCCTGGGTCACTCGCCCATTCCAATGGTAAACCACGCGCACCGTTCCATCTTCCGCCGCAAACACCGGTGTTCCCACCAAAGCGCGGAAATCGATCGCCCGGTGCAGCGCCCCGCTGTTGTATCTCCATCCAGCCGTAATTACATGCTGTGCCAACGGCCACCCAAAACATACCTCTCCATTCTTCAGCCGCATCTTTCATCAGCCTCCTTTTTCAACATTCCATCCTATTGTAAAGTGATTTTGCTTTACAGCTTACTTAATGATCCCACGAAATGGAACTTGCATCGTTAGTGGTCCAACCATAGCTGCTATTGCCAAATGTTGTACTGTTTTTCCCTGTGTAGACTAGAATTTCTCCGGTAGTTTTAATAACGCAAACAGCTGGTCCAAAAATCTGACCCGATGTTGATACGTTCAAACCAAATGGGCAATATGTATTAACTTTTGGTCTGTAGGAAGATTGAACCGTTCCAATTTGAATAAATCCAGCCGCATCACTTGTTACATTGCCAACACACTTAAAAGTTAAATATATTCTTCGACCACGGCGATACGCTTTTTCTGTATTCGCCCACATCGTAATGCCGGACTTCACACCTCTTAACTTAAAAAGATCCAGCCGGATAGCTGCAACCAGTTAAAGTTGTAATACACTCCTTCATCGGGAGTATTTAGCGTGAATTTTCTTGTGCAGCAAATATTGCACTTATAATCTGTTCCGTTACTCTGCTTTTTCCAGAAGGCAAAACTTGCGACATGACAATCTTCGTCACTGCTGGCATTGCTAATCATAGTACCGTAACATGTTCCAGCAAAACTTTGAATCGTGTCCGCGGTTGGTTTTGTCAAAGTGCAACACTCGTATGTCATGCCTTGGATCAGACTTTTACTACTGGTAACCCCAACGTTGATTTCAAAATAAATCATTTTTCCGATTTTATAAAATTTCTTTGAGCCGAGTTTCCAGCCGCTCGCAGCCGTTATAGTAGGTTCCCAAGTTTCAACTGCTGTTCCTGTGCTCGCCGGTGTCATATAAATCTGATTTGCGTTCAGTTTTCCATTTGTCTTAGCCGTATCATACTGGCTTTGTGTCAGGTAGTTAATCACCAAACTGTCCAACTTTGTATCAGTTGCCATAATCAAATACCTCTCGTCACAATCGCGCTGATTGCGGATAATCCGCTCGGCAGTCCGGTCAGTTTTCCGCCGCTGATGCTCAAACTTAGACTTGTGCTGCTTGGGCTGCCATATACTGCGCTCTTGTAATATTTATCGCCATCAAAAGCAATCAAGCTTGTGGTGCTGCCGCCCCATCCGCTGCTGGAACTTATCGTCCCGTAACCCCAGATCTTAATCGTCCCGCTGGCGGTCTTAAAATTCACGCTGGGGTTGGTGCTCGTAATGGCGTAAGCCTCCACATTGTTATTGCCGCTACCGCCAGAACTCCCGCTGCCAACATAAGTGCCTGTCACACCAAAAATGCTCACACCGCTCTTAATGTTGCCGGCAGTCAAATTGCTGTCACCTTTAATCGTCTGGGTTCCATTCAAATACTGGCCGGATGCAATGCTCTGGTCACTCGTTCCCGGCGTATAAGTCGCAGCACTTTTTTTCGTCACGCCGCTTCCCACATAAGTTCTCGATACTGCATTTACTGTAACCTGGCTCAAACCGTCATAGCCATTGTCTGCTTTGATCGTCTGTGCGCTCTCACTGGGGCTTACGGTCTTGCTCTGCAAACTCGCCCCACTGGCACCACCCGTCACAAAGCCGCCCTGCACATCTACCTGCGTACTTCCTAAATAAACTCCCATAAAAAATCACCACCTGCTAATTGTCACACTTGTTGCGCCCACACTGGCTGCCGTAATGCTGATCGATTTTGCACTGCTGCCATCCCATGCACCCTGGCTTGTCCCGTTCAGGTTGATCGTCAAAGCATTGTTCACTTTGTTGGCGCTCGTTGCGGCACCGCCTGCGCTGCTGGACCCAGCATAATTGTGGGTGTGGCTGCTCGCTGCCTTGCCATCAATCAACCCCTTCAAAACCTTACCCTGGTTTGCACTCAGGCTATCTGTGGTCGAAGTTGAAGTCAAATTGTCCTGGATTCCGCGCCATGTATTTGCTGGCACAGCCCAGGTTCCATCTCCACGCAAATAATACGTCTGTTGGCCTTTGGCCGGTGCCGGAACAAGTCCTGTACTGCCAGCCGCATCTGCGGTCGCCTTTGCAAACACGCCATAAGTTGTATTCGTATCCGGGGGTACAGCCCAGGTTCCGTCACTGCGCAGATAACGGTTCGCATTGCCCGCCACCGGCGCAATTACCAGGCCGGTGCTACCCGCAGCGCTTGTAGTCGCCCCCTTAAAGGTGCCATAAGTTGTGTTTGTGTCCTGGGTCGTAATCGTTCCGGTCGTGTTGTCGTCCTTTGTATAAGTAATGGTCGTGCCGCTTACACTTAAATTTTTAATTACCCCGTGGGTATGGCTGCTCGGTGTAAAGGTGCTCGGTTTTCCCGTCACGCTGTCCCATGTGTGGGTATGTCCGGCCACAGCGTAGTCGCCGGTGCTCTTGGTCACAATCGTGCCAAACGCGCCCTTGTTGCAATAGGCCAGGTTAGAGGCTGTCCCACTGTAAGCACCATTCCAATACGCCATAAAAGCCATATCGGGGACATACTGCTGGTCGGTTGCTACGTCCTTCCATCCACTGGCTCCAGCCGTAGTTAAAGTTCGCACATTCTTGGCGGCTGCTGTCCCCAGCGCCGGGAAGTCCGTGATCTGGCTTTTGGTGTGTGTATGGCTGCTCGCAGCTTTGCCGTCAACAAGGTCTTTCAGCACTTTACCCTGTGCAGCACTCAGGCTTTGGTCTGTGGCCGTACTGGTTAAGTTGTTTTGCACCCCACGCCATGTGTTCGTGTCCGTAAACTTAGCATCCGCAGGCACACTTTTCCCCAGGGTATAAGTCGTTGCCACGGGTTTTCCATCACTAAAATAAACCGGCTGTGTCGCACTACCCGCACTGCTTGTCAGCTTTGTGGCGGTGTCTGCATTGCCGGTCAACTTACCAATAAAACTCGGAGCTGTCACAGAATCGCTCACATACAATTTGGACAGCAAGCGGGACACTCCGTTTACAGTAAGGTTGCCTAACTGAGCCATCCTATCATCTCCTTTTTTTACATCTCTACAAAGTTATCCATTGCGATTGAATCAGCCAGGATCTTGCCGCTGCTTGTTGAGCCATCAATATAACTGTCGGCAGGCACCACGCGAATATTGGAATATGTAATTGTTCCTTTCCCGTTGGAATAATCGGCGCGGCATCCAAGTTGTAATCCGGTACAGTCGTTGGTAATGTCAAAGGTAACAACATACCGCTTACTTCCGCTGTCAGCGCTTAACACAAGATCTTTGAATCCTTTCAGGTTGGTAATTGCATTGCACATCGGGTTGCCATAACTCCAACTCCAGCTGGACCCATCATAACTTGCTCCTTGCGGCCACATATTAAAATTACTGGGGGCGTCTGTCTTAAATCCGCTCCAAGCAACAGTCATGTCAAGTACATAACTTTTGCCTTTTTCAAAACCAGTAATTTTTTTACCCATCGTAGAATTTTGAACTGCTGTTGGCGTATAGCTTTCGCTGGTAAATGTGTTCAGTAAAGTTCCATCAGTCTCTATAAAGCTTCCCGCATTCACAACCCCGCTTTTATTCACCCCCACACTCATATTTCAATCAGCTCTCCCTTCGTCAACATCGTTCCGGTGCTTGTAATCGAAACCGGTGTGTTGTATAGCTCTGCAATGTCCGCGTCCGATAGAGCAGTGGCATAAATGCGGAAGTCAGAAAGTTTGCCGTGGAAATTTGTATTCCAACTACTTCCCGCATAACTGTCACCCAATGTAAATGTGTTCGCAGGCATTATTGTTTTATCTGCATAGGTAGCGCTGCAATTTTTCTTGCCATCCAAATACCAAGTCGCTACACCTTCTTTGTATACATAAGTGAACAAATGCCAGGTATTTACTGCAATATTGTTTCCGCCTTTCACATAATTCGGGCTAACGCTTCCCCGGAATCCCCACTGCGCACAGCCTTCAGTATTAACCGCCAGCCACAAACCGGCACTACCATAACCGTTACTGTTCAGCCAGGTGGAATATGCGCCGCCTTCAATTTGGTTCAGCCAAACACTAATCGTAAACTCGCTCGCAGCCTGTCCGCCAAACGGCATCTTGCCTGTAATATAATTTTTATATGGGAACTCATAACACTTGTCATACATCGGGCTGTCTCCGGCCAACATTGGTCGGCAGGTACTCGTCACACTGCCATGGTTCCCCATTCCGCTCGTATCGTACACCGTGTTATCCGCCCAGCTGCCATTGCTTCCACTTGCCGCCGTATTGCATTCACTTACACAAACGTCTTTCAAGTCAAAATCGCATGTATAAACTTTGTCTTTGGTCACCAAACTCTCTGAGTAAAATTCAACCAGCGGTTTCGTATCATACTCTGTGCCGGATCTTGTGTACTTTGCGTCCAGCTTGATCTGGATGTGGTATTCATGCCACTGGTTGTCCGCCACCGTGATCGTCTTCATACTCGTAACCCAGTCATTGCTGATATGTGCCGCTCTAAAGCTAATATTAAAGTTACTGCTGTGGCACCGTACCTTGCAGCTGTAATCATATGTCTTGCCCGCAGTAAAACTAAAAGTAGGGAAATAGAAACTATGCCAGGTATTGCTGCCAGTCCCCGTATAACTCAGCTTGTAATTATATCCGCGTTCATTTGCCAGCTTGGTCACAGTATAACTGCCGCCGCTCGGTTTCCCCTCATAATTATCCCCGCCATACTTGTTAATACTCCCCGTTGCATACGGGTCGTTTAGCGGGTAATGGCAGCATAGTCCTTGCGCAATCGCCTTAACCTCTTTCGGTCCCAGCGCATTGTCGTAAATACGGAAGTCACAAAGGCTGCCATTATAATAGTAAATATCACCGCCGGTATAATGGAAACATCCAATCCCCACGCCAATACTGTCCGCAAACGTCGGTGCAGTTCCGCCAAACGTAGCATCAACCTGTGCCACACCGTTCACATAAATCTTAATGTTGGTTCCACTCTTTACAAATGCCACATGGGTCCACTTGCCGCCTGTTACGCTAAATGTCCAAGTTGCACTGCCAAACCACGCCCGGCATTGTGTCATGCTTCTAACTTCCAGCGCGTAGCCAAAAGTGGTACTGTCAGCTCGTCCAATCGTAAATACATACTGGTAAGCCGTTCCGGTATAATTCGTGTTTAACCATACGGCCCAGCTAAAATTATCCAGGTAATCAAAATCATGTACATTAGCAGTTTTTACCACCGTATTCCCGGCAAACGTGGCGCATTTGCCCATATTACCGTTTCCCCAGCTGCCGGGCGCCCCGGTCATCGTGGTTCCATTCAGCCCTTGCTGTCGGGTATCTCCGTTAAACGGAACCCATACCTGTAAAGCCAAATCGCGCCACCTCCTTAACTAAACGTAAAATTTACACACTTGTTCGTTGCATCGTACCGCAGCGTGCAGCCATCACCAATCATCACTTCATTGGCGCTCATCCTTCCAGCCACACCAACACCGCCGCTCACTTTCACCGCGCCGGTTGTCTTACTGGTACTTGCCGTAGTATTCGTAAATGCCGTCACGCCGGTAACAGTACCGCCAGCCAGGGGCAGGTAACTGTGTGTATGACTCGGCAAATCGCTTGCAGCCAATTTTCTAAAACTTGCCACTCCATTCGCGGTGGCCGGTGCCGCAAGCACTGTAGCTGCTGTACGGGAAATGGTTGCATCATAAACCTTAGAACTAAAATTAGTCAACAATTCAATATTATGGTTATGGCTCGCCTGCGCAAACTGGCTCTTATTGATCGCTCGCAGCTCGTAACCATTCCAGCCTGCCAGCCAAGTGTAATCGCCATAATTCATCCCAGCTTTGGAATAAGCAAAGGTTGTTGCATTGGTCCCGTCGCCATTATCAATCACGCTCTTATGCGTATGTCCCGTAGCTGCCTTACCATCCACCAGTGCTTTTAGCGCCTTACCCTGCGCTGCGCTCAAACTGTCGGTCGTACTGTCGCTGGTTAAATTGTTTTGGATGCCGCGCCAAGTGTCGGTATCTGTCAGTTTATCCTGTACCCATCCGCTCCAGGTTCCATTCACGCAGTGTCGGCGGTAAGCAGCACTGTCTGTATATACAATCTGGGTGTAATAACTCCCGGTTGCCCGGTGGATCACGATCAATCCAAAATGATCTACATTGCTTGGTTTATTTGTTACGGTATTACCGCCGCCAGAACTATAAAATCCCGGCGTAGTCACATCGTTTAAGTTCTGGTTTGTCAACACAATCATGGCGGCCTTACTCTCATTCAGGATTTTGCCCTGTGCTGCTGCAAGGCTCTGGTCGGTTGCAGTGCTGTTCAGTCCATTCACAACCGGCCGCCATGTATTGGTATCCTGTGTCGGCGGGGTATACCCCAACGCGCCAGTAACATTGGCCTTCGTCAAGCTGATCGTACCGGAACTGTTTGTAATATTTGCTCCGGTCTTAACACCGCCCAACACACTGCTGGTCGCCGTGGGCAGGCTGTATTTGTTCGCTCCCTCGGCAATCCCATCCAATTTTTTCTTATCGGCTGCGCTCATAAAGCCAGCCGCGCTCTGTGTAGCTCCCCCGTGCCCGTGGCTAATGGGCGCAAAAATGGTTTTCAGCTTGCCAAAAAAGTAGCTCAACCCCGCGTTATTCAAATATCCCACTTTACCACACCTCCTCTTGGTTTAGTTTTTAAGATGCCAAAATGGTATCAATTTCAGTGTTCTGGATCGCATCAATGGTAAACACCTGGCCCAGTCCATCCCACTTCTCGCCATTCCAGGCATAGTTCATGCCGTCGCCAACATCGTATACATCGCCAATGGTCTGGCCGCTGGTCGGCAGTTTATCATAGCTCGCCACGCTGCCCTTGTAACGGTACATTGCAGTAATATCGCTCTTCAGTGCGTAAGTGTTCGCCGCGCCAAAAGCATCCAGCTTCTTCTTGTCAGCAGTGCTCATCAGACCGTGCGTACTCTGGGTCGCATCAGCATAAGTGGTGTTGGTGCTGGGGATGCCCAGTGCGGTAATATCGCCCTTGGCAACCGCGGTCACAGCACTCACATGTCCGGTCGCATCCACAGTGATCTTATACAGGCCGCTGGTCTGTGCAGTATAGCTGGGGTGTACATACTTGTTGGCACCGGTTGCAATGCCGTCCAGCTTCTTCTTGTCTGCGGCGGTCATCAAACCGTGTGCGCTCTGGGTTACATCGTTGTAAGTAGTATTGGTTGGGGTTGCCCAGGTACCGTCGCCGCGCAGATACAAACCCTGCTGCCCTTTGGCAGGTGCGTTCACCAGGCCAGAACTACCAGCCGTATCAGCAGTCGCACCCTTAAAGTTGGTATAGGTGGTATCTTTGTCGGCAACCCACTTGGCCGTACCATCGGCATCCCAGCCCAGGACCATGCCGTCAGAACCACCTACCGGGATGTGCTTGTTGCCGCTCGTGGTCGGGTGTGCATATTTGTTTGCACCGTCTGCAACACCATCCAGCTTCTTCTTATCGGCGGCACTCATCAGGCCGGCGCTCGTGGTGCTTGCAGCTCCATAGGTGGTGTTCGGCGGGGTCGTCCAAGCACCGGTCGAATCCAGCCAGCGCTGCGCACCCTTCGTCGGGCTGGGCACCAGGCCGCTCTTACCATCTGCATCAACCGTTGCGCCGCTCATCACACTGTAGGTGGTATCCTTTTCGTTTACCCACTTAGCGGTGCCGTCCGCGCCCCAACCCAAAATCTGGTTGGCACTGCCGCCAGCAGGGATATGCTTATTCCCGCTGGTTGTCGGGTGGGTGTAATTCTTCAACCCGGCCAGCTTATTCTTCTCAGCAGTGGTATAATCGTTGGTCGAAAGTCCCTTGCCATCAACCTTGTCTACCTTACCCGCCAGCAAAGCTTTGATCTTCTGCCAAAAATAAAGCAAACCGTCATAGCTCAAAAATGCCATATGTTTCCTCCTTGTCCGTAAAATAAAAAAGCCGCCATGCTAAAAAGCACAGCGGTCAATGTAAATTTTGTTTGTTATCATTTTACAATTTTGTACGCCTTAAACATCTCATCGTTCACAGCTAAATCACACGCCAAACGGAAGTAAGCCGTGTTCTCCGGCATCGTCACAATAGTATTTTCCATCACTTCACCGGCATTATTGCTGTCAGTGCCTTTATGGGTAAGTACAGCATCACTGGCATCATAAATAACGTAAAAACAGTTGCCATATTTTGCACTCAAATTACGAAGCTCGTACTGTTCTCCAGCTGCGGCAGTAATTTTGTCACTGATGATCCGCTTCACATCTGTGGCATCCTTGGTCTTTCCCGTTGTAGTCAAGGTATACTTCACATGGTATGGCAGGTTCAATTCCACGCGGGTAATTTTGCTCATTGCGGTCTGGTTCCAGGTGTTCACATACACACGCCCCAAACAGTCTACTATATAATAAGGCAGGCTCATGTTTGCAAGCGGCTTTTTGGCATAACCAATATCTACCACATTACCAAACTTTTCCATTCCTTCTTTTATACCAACGATATCTATATGCTTGCTGGTAATGTATTCAATTAGGGTGGCTAAATCGCTGGCGCTAAAACTCGTATACCACGCATGGGTCATAAAAATCAGCCAGCCGCCATTCACCGTCACGCTATCTACCAGTTTCTTGGCATCATCCAGCGTGTATAGCCCATTAGTCGGGAACAGCTCGCATCGTTTCATGTAACAGGTTTCCACCGGCGGTACATTGATGCCGCGGTCAATCGTAAACCCAACATTAAAATATTTCCGTACCACCGGCATGTACTCATCCACTCGGTATCCATTGGGGTAAACCACACCATCCACTTCATTCACACCAAGCTCTGTAAATGCCGCCAAGCTTTTCTTTACGTCCGCTTCATAATCTGCAGCACTTTCAAACTGCGTCATAGCGTCTTCTTTATAGTGGTGGCTCAATACCTCGCATCCACCGTTCACCATGTTCAATAACTGGTCTTTGGTCATAAATTTATCTTTCCCGATCTGTGCAGGCGGGCAGGCCACTGCATAGGGAACATTCTTTGCCTGGACCACCGGCCACAAAACGGTATAAGCTTCCACCCGGCAGTCATCGTCAATAAAGCTAATGGCCGCAGGCAGCTGTACTGCCGCTTCTTTCAGCGCCGTATGGATAATCTGGATTTGCTGTACTGTAGTCTTCGGCTCACTCTCCAATGTTGCAATGCCATCCTCAATGTGGTTCAGCTGGTCAGCAGTTAGTGTCTGGCCGGATGTAAAATTCTGTTTCACATAGTTCATAATTCACACTCCTTATCCCAACACCACACTGCCCAGTACAGCCTTACCTAACACTGCAACATCTTCCTGTTCAACATCTCCGCGGATCATCGCGTCGATTTGGCTGTTGGTAATCTCGTCAATCACAGCTTCCGGGTTTGGGGTATTGATAATCAGTCGCCCATCTGCATCCGCCGTCACGCTCGTAATGCCGGTGCCGCGCACCTTTACCGTACCCTTTGCCACATCACCATGTTTCAGCTCCAAATTGGCTTCTGTGGCATCAGCCTTGCTGGCCCCAATCGTAAAATCAGTATCATTCAGCATTACCCAACCAGAGTTATAGATATACAAATCTCCGGGCGGCAGGTAATAAATCTTCCCGGCCAGCGGGGCCAATGGCAGCTCACTTACTCGTTCCAGATCGCTTCCAATCCGAACTCGCCCACCGGCTGTGTCCCGGTAAGTGTTTCCCGTATCCAAGCAGCATACCAGCTGTCCATCCACAATAGGAGTTTTATCCAGCTGCGACTGTTGGATCTCGCATAAAGAAAGTTTTGACATTATAAAACTCCTTTTTGTAACAATAAAAAACCGCCTACCTGCGTACAGATAAGCGGTTTCGATTCAGTATTTAATTTGACAAATTTTGCATTGACAGTATAATAATAGCAGAACTAAGGCACCAACGTTTATTCCTTTTTTGCCATACCTTCCTCATAGACGTAATAGGCGGTCAAGCCTCCCATCTGCCGCAAGGTATTGTGGAGCGCCCCTACTTTGCCTTCCGGCAAATTCATTTTTGCCAGGAGGTGATGCTTATGCCGGATTTATCCTTTGTTGATACCATCGTCATTATTGGCGTTGTATTCACCGGGGTTCAAACCGTCGTAGCAGTTATCACGTTTTTTCGTGGTAATAAAAAGTAAAACCGCCCTGTCGCCCACAGAGCGGTTTTGTGCTATGATGGTTTAACCATTGTAGTTTCATCGTAAACTGAGGCGCGACCGTCTATGTCGGTGCCTTAGTTCTACTATTATTATATATTCAACATCGTTGTTTGTCAATACAATATAAAACCTTCGCTGCACAGTGCATGTTCTCCTACTCGCAAAACACTGGCCCTGCAGCGAAGGCTGTTTTTATGTCAACTTGAAATAACTAACCGCTTGGCCGTCTCAGCCAATGGTCTTCCAGGTAATAGCGCCTTCAACAACCTTCACGCGGGTATCCATGGCAGTGTTCAGGCCGTCAGCATACGCCTTGGCGGCATCACGGGCAGCATCAGCCTTGGCGGTTGCGTCAGCGGCGGCAGCACCAATGGCCTCGCTCTTGGCGGCAGCCAGCTGTTCGGTGCTCACCTTGGCATCCCAGGTGGCCTTCTGTTCCTTGGTCACATGGATGTCGGCATTGGCAGCGTGGGCATCCAGTGCATCCTGTACAGCCTTGATCTTTTTGTCAGCTTCGGCCTTGGTGTAAGCGTCCGGCACAGCAACATACAGGCCATCTTCCTCCAGGGTAATGGAGTTATCAGCCTTAGCGCTCACCTTCACCTTCACGCTGATCTTATTGTCGTCAGAAACAGTAACCTCAGCCGTAGAAGTTGCCAGGCCGGTGTAAACATCAATCAGGCTGCCAACCGGGATTTTGATCACATCGCCGCTGGTAATGGTCAGCTCAATGTTTTTGTCCTCGGCGTTGTAAGTACCGCTGGTCACAACCAGATCCTTGCCCAGCGCAATGGTCAGTTCATCGCCGCCAAATACCGGCAGCTTAATGGTGCGGGTGCTTGCGTCATAAGTCGGTGCATGCACAACGCCGGTCAGGGTAGTAGCAACAGGGTCGCCACCCTTGGCAACACTCAGCACGCCCTCATTGTAGGTAACATCAGTAACAAACTTGCCCTTAATGCCCTCAACGGCCTCGATCTTAGCGTTGACGTAATCGGCAACAGCCTTGGTGGTCGGCACATTGTCGTCGCTGGCGTTGGCAGCCGGGATCTCAGTCACGGTGGCCTTGTTCAGCTGGATATAGCTGGTGCCATTGAACACATGCAGGGTAAAGTCACTGGTGCGCACATAAACAACGCCCTGCACCTGGCCGGAACCAGGCAGGGTGCTCACCAGCTTGCAGCTCTTGGTGTATTCAACTGCGCCCTTAAAAATCTGCAAAGTGTCAGTCAAAAAATACAGGGTGTCGTTGTCCTTTGCCTGCAGGGCTTCAAAGTTAGTTTTGGTGCCATAATTAAATTTTACTTCTGCCATAATTGTCTCTCCTTAATTTTTACATTGTTGTTTTGTCGGTCAAAATTCCTGCCAAACAAATCCAGTGCTTGCAGTGCTGAACGGTTCAACAGCAAACTTTCCGGTATCCAACAGCTGTACAATCCACGGCTTATACTTGCCCTCGGTGTTTTTAATCATTACGGTCTGCCCGGCATAAGTGTCGCTGCTGTTATTCAGCTGTTCATTGGCCTGCCCGTTGCTGTCAAAAACACGGGTGCGGGGGCGGATCGCCTGCTTGCTCTTATCGTCACGGATGTAATAAAACTCCGATGTGTCCTTGGTAATAACCAGGTCTTTCTCATCAATAATTCCATTCGTAATCGCCGTATCCAGGTTTTCCGCGTTACCATAGCCCAACTTGCTTGTGGTTGCCATTTTCCCAACTCCTTTTTCCATTTGTCGCTATATAGAAAAAATGCAGGCGGCCAAATCTTAAAACTCAACCACCCGCATATTTCCATCGGTTGTACTATCACCACCGCTGCCGGAACCGCCGCCGCTCTTGATCTGCACCGCGTTGCCAATCGGGTTTCCGTTGGCGGTCAGCTGCAGCATCTCATTCTTGTAGCTCAGGTTGTCGGCTTTGTTATTCATCATGCTGTTGTTTTTGTCGATCATAGCTTTCAGCATGGCCTGCATCGCAATAATCCGCTGGTCCAAAGCGTTCAGCGCCTCATCCGGGATCGTGGCCGCCCAGTCGTAAACGTCAATAATTTTAATTTCGCCCGGCCCCACCTTGCGGATATACTGGGTGGTCCCGCCTTCAGCATCCATCTCAATGTTGCCAAAAGTCAGCTGGAACTCAATCACACCGGCCTCACTGGTCAATGCTGTGTCAAACGGTAGCTTGTATTCCAGCTTGTTTTTGTACAGCTCATCGCTCAACGTCAAAAATTCAGTGCGGTATTTCTTGCTTACCGGCAGCCGGTACTCCAACATCACAACATAATCGCGCATGTCTTTTCCTTTGTATTCCGGGTCGGCCAAAAAATGCAGGGTATCAACCAGCTTGCTCTGCTGCATCACGCGCTCCACCACACTGGCGGTCAGGGTGTTGTCCTCGTTAATCAGGATTGTGTACATCGCTCTTCTCCTTTCCGCTCACAATGTAGTCAAACTCATCGCGGCTGATTTTCCCCTTGTGCCACAGCGCATTCAGGGTCGATTCTTTCAGTCGGCACCCAAGGTATAACCGCCGTAAACTCTCCACAAAATCGCTCATAGCACACCTCCCTCAATCAGGCTCAAGGTATAAGCATCAATAATAGCCTCAGGGGTTTTGGCCCCCAAGGCTTTCAGCTTGTCATATTCGTAAACGCTGATCTCTTCCAGCTGCACGGTATCGTATCCCGGCACCGGAACGTTATAATATCCGTCCACATGCCAGATATAGCGCCCGTCACTGCTCACAATCCCTTCGGCATCATCCGCAGTGCAGTTCACCATGATCCCGTGTTTTGCCTGGTATTTCACAAAATTCAGGTGGTCAAGGGTGTCAATCACCTGGCCGTTATACATCACCTTGTAATACATTTCGTCCCTCAACCTCCTTTACACACTAAACATCACGCGCACGCCATGCTGCTCGGTCGGGGTAACATAGCTGTAAATCTGGCCATCCGCCGCAACCTGCAAAAAGTAATCTGCATACTGAATATTCGGGCTGCGTGTCCAATAAGTGGTGGCCGCGCCATCATCGTCATAGCAGATCCGGCTCTGGTTGTCCGTCATGTAGCTGATCGTTGTGCCTTCATAAATATACGGTTCACTGTTCATGCTGGGGTTCAGTTCATACGCCGCCGGAATAAAGAAGTAACAATCTGCCGTCACAATTTCCTTGGACTTGTTACCGGCGCTGGATGTCACTTTTACCTGCTGGATCAACTGCTGCCAGCCTATCGGCAAAGCATTTGGCAACCGCTTGTCCAGGTAGGTGCGCAGCGTTGTTGCGGGCCAGCCACCATTGTTGTAAGAGGCGTTGGTAATCGGCATCTTGCGTGCCAGTGTATTCTTCGCCAAAAACGTCATGGAACAGCGCTTGTTGCTGTTATCACTCAGGTAAAACTGCTTGAATCCGCACATCTCATATTCGCGGTCCTCATGCGGCCATGCAGCCAGTTTTCGGCAGGCACTGTCACCAAGGTCTGCGTACCAAACTTTCGCCCAATACACATCACCCTTGGCAAACCGCTCGTATTCACCGTCGTCTGCCTTGGCGCATCCAAATACCAGCGTTGCATCGGTCTTGGTAATTCGTCCACGGCTGATTTCGGTGTAAACAATGTCATCGCCGTAAATATTTGCCGTGTATACATGCAGGTTGTTTTCGCCCTTCTTGTGGCGCATTACCACCATGTCACGGGTTCCAACGGTTGCAGCACTGGCACTCTCGGTGCCCCAGCTGATCTTGGCTCCATTGTTGTTCCAAATACGGATACCGTTCATGCCGTTGGTTTCAAAGCACTGCATCAGCACAGCATTGGCCGTATCAATCGCCGTCATCCGGTAATCCACTGCCAGCACCCAGTCACGGTCGTCCTTTAGCAGCTGCACGCCGGTATCCACATAATTGGTGCCGTCAAAGGTCTTTTTCTTGTTAATCAAAACCTTTTCTTCAATGTCAGAGTAGCTAAAGTCGTTGCCCATCGTAATGGTCACAGCATCCTTGGGGCTAACCACCTTATTCTCCATACCAACCTTTTTCATTGCGTAAATCTCAACCGGGCGCAAACTGCCAATCTCTTTGCCATCAAAATAGCCGGATGTATATTCGCAGCTGTCATATACCGCATTGATATCCTTGTCCCCGTTCACATATCCGCCCTTGTCCCAGTGGTCAAACAGATAGAACTTATAGGCACCTTCCTCCGCCGTATAGGTCGGGGTATCGCCCTCGTACAGCACCATACTGCCATAAGGGGCAGTGGTTCTTTGCTTCTCAACGCCGTTGTTCAGGTAGCGCACGGTATACTGCCGCACGCTTTCAGTATACTTGGCTGTCACGGTCTGGTTGGTAAATACCGTAATAAACTCCGTGTCCCATCCGGCATAGGTAAAGTCGGTGCTCACCGTGCTCTTCTTGGTCGGCTTCGGGATCGGCTTCTCCGCACGGGTCACAGGGTCAACAGCCTTGCCGCCCTTGTCAATGTACTGCACGTCCAAAACTGTGTGCTCGTCATCATCATTCACAAAGGTCCAGGTAAACTGTTCCACCAGCGTGTTGTAGCTAATCTTCAAATCTGGCCACTGTGCATTAAACTCTGCCAGCTTCTTTTCGCGCATAATGGGCACATGAACTTTGCCTTCCAGCACCGAGTGTTCCGTGTTGTAGCCATTCTCATCTAGGCCGGTCATTGTATACAGCCGGTCAAGCAGCGTTGTATCCTCGCATTCCCAATCCAGGCCAGTCAGGCGCACGCGGTTCAAACCTGTGCATTTTTCCAACATGGCTTTCAGGTCAATGGTCGGGCAGCTCTCCACCACCAGGGTGGTCATGTTCTCATAGCTGTCAATCTTCAAATCGGTCAGGTGGTTCAGGTTTTGTGCCGTCAGGCTTGCAATCGCAGGCAGTTCAGCCTTTTCAATCTTGCCACCTTTGGCGAACGCCACACCGGTAATACCGCTGCCGCCAGCATAAAAATCGGTCAGGTTTACGCATCCCGCCAGGCTGATGGATTTCTTCAGGTTCGGCACATTCTGCAAGTTCAGGTGCTCCAGCAGCGTATTGTTGCCAACCGCAAAGTCGGTCAGGTTTGTGTTGCGGTAGCCTTCGGTGCCGTTACCAACCTGCAAATCGGTCAGTTTCACGCCATGGCTAAAATCAACATACCCAGGGTAAAATCCGCTGATGTCGCCAATGCTCTGCATCAGGCTGGCATTGTAAACATAAACCTCGGTATCGTTCATGGCCGCAATCGGGCACTCAATCGTGTAGGTCTGGCCGCGCTTGCCGCGCATCTTCACCGGGTTGGAGCCATACAAAACGCTCACATAGGTATCTGCATACGGGCGGATGTGGAACGTGCCGTCCGGCTGCACACCCGTCCAGTTGGTCGGGGTATAGCCACGGATTGTCATATCGTCAGCCGTACAGGTCGTGCCGCTGTACTTGCTCGCAATGTACTTTTCCTGGTACTTCTGGTATTGGCGGCGCTGGTGGCGCTTGTTGCCGTGCATCATCGGCAGGTAACTGGTCGTGCCATTATCCTCATAAGTGCGGAAATATTTGCGCCGCATATCCATAATCCAAAGCTTTTCGGGCTTCACATCCTGGTACGCCTCAATCTTGCGCAGAATACGGTTTGCACTCCAGGCCAAAGCGCTCTCGCGGTTCAGGTACATCTTCTGCAGATCGTCCGCAAAAAGATCTCGTACCTTGCACCACAGTTTGCTGTCTGCCGCGTTAAACACGCTCTTGGTGCCAATCGTGTCGGTGTCCTCATAGCCGTAAGTCAGTGTCAATCCGCCCTCGTTGTCGTTGCCCTGGCAGGTATCATTGTCATAGTCCATACAAAAATCCCAATGGATCAGGTCCTCTGTATGGGGGAACACATTCTTGGCGCGGTTATCCACCATTGTGTGGCGCTCAGTGAACAGATAAAAGAACAGCACACTGTCCTTGATAAAGTGGTCCTCAAAGTGGGTCTTAAACTCTTCATCGTCCGCGTTCACCACCCAGGTCAACAGGCTCTGCCATGCGTCTTTGGCTGCCTGTGTCTCTTCGTCGGTGCAGTTTTTGCTAATATAACGGAACTCGAAGCTATGGTCGCCGTCCCAGGTTTCCTGGCTCAGATCATCACTCAAAAAGCGGGTCTGGGCATCGGTGTTATTATCAATTTCAACAATAACTTCCTTGTGGTTTTCGGGGTCCATACCCTGGGTATCATTGTTCTTCTTGCTGTTGCCAATATCACCGCAGGCGTAAAAATGCCACTGGCCGTCCTTAAATACCGTCGCGTTCTCCACGTCGGTTTCCTGGATAAACACCACGCACGGGTAAAACGCCATCGTGTCGCGCACCTTCGGGTTTTCTTTTTTGGCCTTGCGGGTATACGGGTTAAACGTGTTGTACTCATCTGCAATGCAGGCGTTGTTTGCGTTTTCAGAGCTTGCAATGTTTACCTTGATATTAAAATATTTCTCCGGTATGCTGTTCTCGGTCAAAGTGTAGGTGTTGCCGGTACTATCGTCACCAAACGTAAATCCGCCGGAACAGTTAATATCAATGTTTCGGCCACTCTCGCCATACGCATTGGAGCTGGTGCCCTGGCCTTTATGGCTGCCGGTCGCGGTCCAGTTATCCTCCACAGCGCGTCCGTTCTTGTAAATCTGCTGGATGGTGGTATTAAAAACCTCATTCTTTTTGCCGGTCGTAAAGGTCGGGGCACTGATCTTGATAATGCGCAAATCCGGGCACTTCTCGGCCAAAAGGTCAGCATCCAGTTCGCCGCTCACGTTGGTAATATCGTTGCGGTTGTAGCGTTCAATCATCAGCTCAGCGTTCTTGGCATCCGCAATAAAGTTGTCCAGGATCTCATCGTCCGTCAACTCCATGCCGTAGGTCTTCATACGGTATACCTGCACATCACAGTCCGCAGAGCCAATCGTAATGCCAACCGGGCTTGCCTGTGTAAAGTTGTCGCTTGCATCGTACAGTTCCACCTTACAGGGGATACCGTCGCACCATAGCACCATCTCTTTATACTTGCTGTCCGGCAAAATATTGAACTCAAACTCCAAAAAGTCATCTTCGCAAATCGGCAGCTCAATGCGGTTCTGCTGGCTGGTCAGGGTAATCTTCTGTGCCTGTACCGTCAAACCAACATTGCCATTTGCGCAGGTTAGCGCCGTAGCATCGTAGTCTCGCACATTGGTGGTCTTAAACACCAACTTAAAGTTCTTACCCTTCTTTTTGGCATCGTCCGCAAACAGCTTATAATCCAGCGTGGCGGTAGTTCCGGCTTTCACACAAAAGTAAGTATCGCCGTCCTCATCAATCTGGTAGCCGCCATTGCTCCAGTCAAAGTTGTCGCTTACCGTCATCGCGGTATTGCCATCGGTCCACAGGCGGTTTTCGTCCGCATTGGTTCGGCCAGCCGGGTTAAAGTCAAACATCAGGTTGGTTTTCACCGGCTCAATGTTAATACCCAGCTCGGTAATTTTTACATTGATGGTCTTTACCGTCTCGCCGCAGGTAATGGTCAGCACATGGCTGCCAATCTCGCTGCTCTTGTACGTCCAGGTCTGTTTGGTGCGTCCTACCGTCAACTTGCTGGCAACAATGCCATCCACAGCCAGGGTCACATTGGTATTGCTGCTGGCCGGGTCATACACGGTATAGCTGATCGCAACATTGCTGTACTGCTTGGCACTGTAATCCAGCACGGCACAACTGATAATCGGGGTATTATTGCCCTCTTCCACCCACATAATATCGTGGCGCAGGGTGTTGCTTGTCACCTGTTTGCCATTGATCTCCGCCGTCATGCTCACTTCCAGCAGGTGGCTGCCGTGCTTCTGGGTGGGCAAATTGTAGGTCATCTGGCGGCCTGTCACCGCAGTGCTTGTCCCACCAATCGCCTTACCATCCAACTTAAAGCTGATGTTTTTGGCAATATTGCCATACGGAGTAAACCGGTAAGTTACTTCGCCGGAATAAAAAAGAGAGTCATCAAAAATGCTCTCCAAATAGAACTCAACAACATTAACCGACCAGTTCTTGCTGCCCACACTGCCCATGCTGTCTGTTACCTGCAGCCGCACGGTATTGTCGCCACTGTGCAGGTACTGCGTCACATCAAAGGTGTTCTTGCCCTGGATAATGGTCGTGGTTGCCACTTTGGTGTTGCCTACATACCAGTTACCGGTTGCATTGCCAGTGTCATCGCCAGCATTGTCCACACTCGTGAACTTGAAGTTAATCAGCGCACTGTCGCCCTGAACTACAGTCAGGCTGCTGTCACCAATTCGTTCAATGGTAATGGTGCTGGTTGTCTCACCGCCGCCACCTCCGCCGCCTTTAATGGTAACAACAGTCTTGGTTGTTCCGTCCTCCAACAGGCTCAAATGGCCGTCATCGCTGGTGTAGGTAATGTCGTACTCGTGGCCGTTGCTGGGCTTAATGTCCTTGATTTTTTCCTGGATCTCGGCAATGTCGCTGTTGGCCGTATCCACACTGCTCTGCAAGGCTGTCACGGTATTCTTGGTCACGGTCAGATCATTGGTGAACCCGTCCAGGGCGGTTTTATCCGCCTTATCAGCCAGAAGCTTGTCGGTTGCTTCCTTATTATAATAGTCGCTCTGCAAGGTATTCGGCAGGTCGCCCACACTGTCCTGCAAAGCTTTCACGGCCTCGTCATTGCTGGTCTTATAATCCGCCAGCTCTGTGCTCACCGGTTCCACTGCCGCGCTGATCTTTGCATCCACCGTCTTGCCGTAAGCGGTCGTCCATTCTGCACTGGGGTCAGTGCTCAGGGTTACAGTTTTAATTACTGCATCGCCGTTATAAAACGTTAAAGCACGGGTGTCCGCATCATACACACAGTTAAAAGCCGCCAATCCGTCAATCCCAGAAATCTTACCTTCCAGCAGTTTAACAAAACCGTCCACTTCTTCCTTGTTATAATACTTGGCAAGTTCCGTGGTCAGCTCGGTTTTCTTGGTGTAGTTTGTGTCAAGGTCACTCTGCAGCTCCTGCTTAATTCCTGCTGCTGCATGCTGGATCTTATTATCCACACCTGCCGCAGCGTTGGCTGCATCCTGGGCGCTGGCCTGTGCGGCACTGGCATAGCTGGAAGCCTGGCCAACCTTCTCGTCCATCAGGGCAACAAAGCTTGTGTACCAGTCAGTGTCCGGCTCCACCATCTTGGTGCCACTTAAAGCCTCCAAAATATTCAGCTCGCCGTCTGGCCGTGTGCGCCACATGTAGGTTTCGCTGCGCTCATTTACACCGGTTGCAGTGATCTCAAAGCGCACTGTCCCCTTCTTGCTTGTCACACTATTTGTAACCAGCCAATAAAACCGGATCGTATCCTCGTTGTAGGTAACATTGATCGGCGTGGCGTATGCTTCCTGCCCATCCACATTCAGGTAATGTACCTGCAGCATCATCTGCATCAAATCAATGCCGTCATATCGCCGCGGCATCTTAAACGGGATCACCTGGCTGTTGGTTTCCTGGGTAATGTTGATCTGGCTCTCGTCCATCACAACATTTTTCATCTCGTCAATGGTCGAAAACGCATCGTCATTATATTGGCTGTACCACAGGTATTTTCCACTGCGGGTGTAGCCGCCATCATCATTGGCCTGCGCCTGTGGCATATCAACTACCGCGGCCATGGGGGTAGCCTCAGCCTGCAATGCCACAGGCTCTGCTTTGGCCGCCATCTCAGCCGCCATCCGTTTCGACTCTTCAAAACTTAATGCCATGTTTTCCTCCTCCCCTTTCTATTTTTTCAAACAAACAATACAATATGGGCGTGGCACTTATCGCCATCGCTGTTCAGCTTCACGCGCCATTGGGTGTATGCTGTGGATGTGTTCAAAGCCTGCTGTTTGTATACAGCTTGCAATCCGCTTCCGCTGTCCCACACATCCGTCCAGTTGCTGCCATCGTTGCTGGCCTGTACCCACACTCGGTTAAGTCTGTTTTCTGTTCCGGTCTTACTCACACTGGCCACAACCCATGCGTGCTGGCAGCCGCCAGTCGTCACCACGTTGCTGTAATGGTCGCCGGTGGCTGTATCCTTATCAATCGTTGCAATTCGGCTTCCGGCTTTACCAGTCAGGTCGGCAATGCTTTCGCCGTTTGCAATCTTATCTTCTGTGCAGCCAATCCCTTTGCGGAAATCGGCCAGGTTCACGCGCACTTCCGGTGCCCAAAAATTGCCGTCACTTTTGTATGCGCCCTCGTCAATATTACGCAGCGCAAAATACTCGCTGTCGGTTCCAAACCCCATGTCATGGGCAAAGCCGTAGCTGCGCCTGGTCAGGGTGCCCTGCGTGCAGTTGCCATTTTTATCAATAAACTTCTTGTCGCTGGCCACATCATTGGCGGTTGCCGCATTAGTGGTATCATCCTCCAACAGGGCTTTGGCCGCCGTGCTTGCGGTTCCCCACAGCCACATCACGTTATCGTAATAGCAGCCACTGTAAATATCATTGGTTTTCTGGTTATCTGTGGCTACACACAGCCGGGTCACACCGTCCTTTTTCTGCACGGTCATCTTGGTACTCTCGCGCTCGCCGCCCTGCAGCTGGGTCGTGGCAGAATAAGTCTTGATAGATCCTTTCACCAACTTACCATCTACCCAGGCAGTTTTTCCTTCCAGGATAGATTTTTCATCCGCAGTGCCCGGCGTATTGCTGTCCAGCCCGCTTGCGCTGATCGCACCGCCGCTGTAATAGCCGGCCTTGATCTGGTAGCTCTCGCCGTTGGCCAGCTCTGCCGTTACATTGCCGTAATTCTGCATAGTGCCGGTTTTCAGGGTTTTGTTCTTGCTGTAAAATGTCTGTCCTGCCAGCACCTGGTCCGGCAAAGCAGTCGTGGCAGCCAGCTTGGAAGCCCCAATGCCGCTGCCGTTAGTAAAATTTACAATGTTTCTCCTCGTATCGTACTGAAAAATCACCCACTGCCCGGCACCAATCGCACCGTCACCCAGCTTCTCTGTGCCGCAGTAGGCGTTGCTGGTCATATCTTTGCCATTGATCACCAGTCTGTGCCCGTCATTGAACGCCGTGGTAAAATATGCTTTGCCGTTAGCCGCGTTGCTGTAACTGCTGCCGCTTTTGCATGTCAGGGTATGGGTCCCGCCGCTGTAACTGTAGCTGTATTCATGGATCATCATGTCGGGGTCAAACTTGCCGTCAATAATGTAATTCACCGCTCCGGCGTAGTGCTGTTCCAATGCAGTAATCGCATGTTTCACATGGTTAATGTCCGCCGCTTTAATAATGTATTTGCGCAGGCCGCTGTTCTGGTTCAGGTAATTGCTGGCCTCAGCATACTTGCCGTCTGCCAGGTACTTGGTGTACTGGGCTGCTGCTGCGGCATGGCCGCTGTCCAGGTCGGCATTATCTTCAAACGTATCAATGCCTTCCGGGAACTTTGTATAGGTATCTGCCATTGCTTATCACTCTCCTGTTTCATCTTTTACAGGGTACGGGTAATACGGGTAAAACCTCATCAGCGTCACATCCATCGTTCCCTGCCCCAAGCTCTTATCAATTTTTTTAATAATAAATTGCACGGCTGTCTTGCCGCCCATGTAACGCGGGCAGTATTCAACCTTGGTGTTCACATCCAGCCACGGCACCAGCAGCATCTTCACCGTAATGCTGTCGGTCAATCGCGCCCGCTTCCATAGCTCGTATTCGGCCACATCCAAAATGCCGTCATCTGTGGTGTAATTGTCGTATTCACCGCCGCTCAAAACCACATTGCGCCGTCCAATTCGTTCAATGCTGAACGGGCTGTTCAAAAACTGGTCGTCCTCCTCATACCCTTCAATATCCGGGTTGGCGGTGCTCACAACCTCCAAATTCTGGCAGTTCTCGGTTTCTTTCAGCTTGTCCAGCTCTTCCTCACTCGGTTTTGCATCTTTCAGCATCACCATGGCGTGCGGCTGTACCTGCCCATAAAAATAAAAGCGCCCCTTGCCGCCATTCTCATTCGGGGAATAATCGGCATCGTAGCGCACCACATATTGTACTTTTGGTTTCATGCAGTCCTGCTTGGCCTTTTTGTTGTTGCCGGCTTCATCTGTGCTGATGGTATACAGGCTCAAAACATCGGTCACAACCGCATCGCTGCTCTCTGTTGCTTTGGCGCTGATCTTAATCTGGTACCCTTTGTCAGCATCGTACAGGTCGGCCACATTGTCCGGCGGCGTAAACAAAATCAGCTTCTTACCGCTCAATGCCAACCCGACCACATTTAATGTTATGGTTTTCTTTGTCGTGTCCACCACCAGATCTGTGCAGCTCACATCCGGGCTTGCCGCAGCGCCAAACACCTCTACGCAGTTTCGCACCTCACTGTAATCCACCGTTGCGTCTTCACTGATGATCAAATCATTGAACACATCGGCATTCAGCACCAGCGGATCATCCTCACAGCTTGGGATCTGCTGGCATTTGAACACATCATCCTCAAAAAATATTTCAAACGGGTAATACAAATCCCGCAACTGTGTTAAAATTGTCCACACACTGGTCGCCGCATCAAACTCCTGGTCATAAGGGATTGTTCGGTTCCAATATTCTACAAATACTTTGTTGATCCCCACTTCCTGTAATAGCTCCACCATCGCCCTGCGGATTCCGCCCCCGGCCTTAAACACGGTTTTAATACCTGTCAGCTGTCCGGCCAACGTGTCATTCAGCATTGCTGTCAGGTCCATACAGTTAATGGTCAGGCTTCGGGTCTGCGTGTCATAGTTGTATCCGTTCTGGCTGAACACATATACCCCCTGGCTGTACCAGATAATATCGTCCAGCATCGGGGTCTTCACACCAATGTAAATCCAAACGTACTTGTTCATCCACTCGCTTTCACTGTACTGGCTGATCGCATGTTTTTCGTCCAGCACAATGGTCGAAGTGTACGTTCGCCGGATGTCCGCATCTGCATCTACGGAAATTCTTCCCTCGGTCGTAATGCCCTGCAAACTGTCAATCGTCTTCATCCGGTCGTTCAGCAGGTCAATGCGGGTGTACAGCTCAATGTTATGGGAGTATAAAGTTCGTATGTCTTCTGTGCTTGGCACATACATCGCGTATCAACTCCCTTCAATATCTTCTGCAATAAACCCGTTGCGGTACAAATCGGTGCTGCTCTCCAAGCTGCCAATCTCCACAAAATCAAACGCCACGGCAACCTTGTCATAATGGTCACTGTAGCTGATACTCGGCTGGTTAATAATGTTCGCCATCCAGCTACGTCCGTCAAACAGCTTCAAGATCTTTGGTTTCTTGTTGGTACACCAGTCCACAAATTGCTTGCGGTACCGGGCACCGCCATCCCCGTCATAATCATCCGTGTCAAAACTGTATTTCAGCACAGTGGCCGTAAAATTACCCTGCTCATAGTTCAGGTCGCTGCCGTAAATCACATACGGGTAACGGCTGCTCATAGTTTCCACCACACTGTTTGGCTGTGTTCTGGTCGTACTGGTCACGCTGGCATCAAATAACAAGTGGTAACTAATGTCTCCGTCCGTCAGCACCGCACCGTCAAAGCTGCTCAAAATCTTGTTCGTGAACATATCCTGCTCGGCATCGTCAATAATCGGCACAAACGCATACTCATACTCGGTGTTGCGCCCGTCTGCGTACCAATCAATGTGTACCCAGTTGTTCAGTTCTTTTTCCCATTCCTTCAGGGTTTCATCATTCACCGGGGTTGGCCGGTGCTTGGTCGCCAGGGTGATCCAGTTATAAGTTCCAACTCGGCGTCGTTTTAACCGCATCTCGCTGATCTGTTCTGCCCGGTAGCGCAGGTTGCCACCTAGGGTATCACCGTTAAAAGCCGCATAAATGGCCGTCTGGGCCTGCCATCCATTGTCCAGATTGTACTTGCCGTAATCCTTGTCGGCGTCGCGGCTTAACAGCAGGTCGTCATAAACACCGTTCTGCAGTTTCAACACATTCAGCGCCTCATTATAAGGTGGGTATGGCAAAATCGCATTCTGTCCCATCAAAATATCGGCTCCCACAATCATTTCCACACCCCTCCTTTACTCCCAGTGCAGCTCAAACAGGCCGCCCTGGTTTTTCAAATACACCTTAAACCAACCATTTGGCGCACTGGTTTTTACATTGCTCTGCAAACAGTATCCGCCGCAGGTCAGTTCCAGGTAATAACATGTTTTCTTTTCGTTCGTCTGGTAATTGTAAGCATTGCTGCTGTAATCGTCCGCAATGTCGCGGCGGCACAAAAACAGCTTCAAAGCATATGGATCTTCGTCCATTGTCGGCATACTGATTCCATTGCTCCGTTTGTTCCACAGCCCAATCAGCAGCTTGTTCCAGCGGTCGCTTCTCATGTTCAGCCCCAGGGCATAGCTGCTGTCCACCACGCTTCCTTCTTCCACATGGCTGCCCTGTACCTTAAATCCGTCTTTGAACGTCATGTCGGCCTTAACCGGGTCGGTGTCGTCCACTGTCAGGTCTACTGCCTGGTCCCCGGCCGATCCGCTCACATAGTGGTAATCATCCTTGTTGTCGTTACGGTCCTTGCCCTCAATCGTCACAACATAAGATTTCACCCAAATGCAGCCCTCTTCATAATGGTTTTCCAGCGCCACAGCCGCATAGCCGTCACCGCCCACATAGCCAATCAGCAGCTCACAAAATCCAGTGTCCAGCTTCATGCCGTGCTGGGTAATGCCCTGTGCTCTGGCGTAATAAGTCGTGTCATTGCGCAGGTTGCTGATAATATATGCCTTGTCCGGCACCCGCAATGTCTCGCTGCTCTTCACCAGGCTCTTGCTGGCATCATACAGTTCAATCGTATATTCGTTCAGCTCTTCGCCCTGGGTGCTCTCGTATTGCACTGTAAACTCAAAAGCACTGTATTCAATGTTGGTTTTGTCCTTGGTGCTGATCTCTTTGAACTTAAATACCGGTGTCTCCACACAATAAAACAGCAGAATGTCGCTCCATTCGCTCCACGCACTGTCCTGGCCGCACACCCGTACCTTAATGCCAAACGCCGCGCTGCTGTTTGTAATGCTGCTGGCCTTCAAAGTAAACTCGGATCTCTGGGTACTCACCTCACCGCTTTGGTAAGTTGGGTTGCCCAGTTCCTCTGCACTCATGGCATTGGCCCAAATTTGCGCCTCCACTTTGGTAATCACACCAATGTATCGGAACCGGAATGTATAATCTTTTGTCGCATCAAATGCTGATACGGTATATAATGCTGGTTTGCTCATCCTCCCGCCACTCCCCTCCCTCTCTAAACAACAAAAGCCGCCCAACCAATCAAGGTCAGGCGGTTATTCTTATCTTTCAATAACGCTATTAGCTTATATTTATTTTACGCTTTCTTCCGGCTTATCCTCTGCTGCATCAACCGGTGTATCCTCAACCTTTTCTGCCGCAGCCTTCTTAGCCGCTTCCATCTCTTCCTGTATCGCGCTCTTGCGGATATTCTGCACATCACGCAGCAAACTCTCCAAAATCAACTCCACTGCATACGGCGGCAACCCAACCTGGTTCACACCGTCACAAATGTAAGTCTTTAACTGTTCACATTTCAAATTAAAATTTTCCATCATAAAATCTCCTCGTCAAAATTAAACCAAAATGCCACCAATAAACCGCAGCCCATGCTGTTTCAGCTTCACATCGGTCACATACCCCTGCGCATTTTTTACAAGCTCAATGCCATAAATAAACGGTACAGCCTGGGTGTTTGCGTCAAGAGTGGTTACTTCTTTGCTGCCGTCCCAGCCAAGTGTCTGTCCGCCCCAGTTGGTGGTGCCATCATAAACATAAAAAGATGGAACAGATTTATCGGTTGGCTTATAAAGTTGTAAAGATCCCTTTGCTTGCGTCGTTGGTGTATCAAAGATAACCATATATTGAGAACTCAACATAAGTTGGTGGTCGGAATTTCCAGATGTAGCTTCACTATAAATTCCAGGCATTGTGCCACTACCATCATCCGTAAAATTTACACTTCGACAATTATGAACATCTCCGTACAGCCCAGAAAGACCGATAGACGCACCTTCACTTCCATCGCTTCCTACAAACTTTAATTCGTCAATGTTAAGCTCTGAATACCCTTTTGAATTTTCATTATATTCATTAGCCAGAATTAAATATGGCATACCGTTTTCAGAACAATCCAATGTTAATCGTTGATTCATATTATTGATTAAGGTAAGTCCGCCATTTTTTAACGTAGTTGTAATTGTTTTATTCTCATTTGTTGTTGTCAAACTACCATCTGCTAAATTGAACATAATACTTTGGTCAGACGACATCAGCGTACCAGTAGAGATAAAATCAGCACTAAAATAAAGGTTACCAGTGTCTTCGTCAATAAAAATACCCTTGGCCGCACCATTGTTCGTCAGTCGGTTAAAGATATCTTTCTGTGTCAGCTTTTTATCAACCGCATCAATCACTTCGTCTTTGTTCGTGTAATTGTCTTTCTTACCCCAGTCTCCGGCATCATATGTCTCGCCTTTCGCCTTGGGTTTTCCACAAACAAGCACTTCTGCCCCCGTGTACCACAAATCACCTTCGTCATACGGCGGGTCGGGGTGTTCGTCTTTGCTGGCATCTGCCGTAAACACACGCCGCTTTCCATCCGCCGTATCCTGTGCCTTGCTGGCCGCCTCAAGTGCATTGGTTACATCCTTGTCCTGTACCAACTCCCACTTGTAGCTGCCATCGTCACCTTTCATAAACCGGTATGCTTTGCCTGTCTCAGTGTTATAAAACAGGTCATCCACATGTTTTTCTTTTTCTTCATCTGTCGTCCAGCTCTTGGCCGGCTCGTTATCCAGCGTAGGGTCATAGGCGTAAAAATACTGCTCGGCCTTGCTGTCAATCTGGTCCTGCATATCTTTCGTTACACCATCCACATAATCTTTCACTTCATCTTTGCTGGCGTAACTATCCTTTTTTACCCAATCGCTGGCATTATATTTGTCACTGGCCGTGCGTGCTACCGTACAAACCAGAATGTCTTCTCCATTAAACCACAAATCGCCCGTGTCATACGGCGGCTCCGGGTGTTCCCCCTTGCTGGCATCAGCTGTAAATACCTGGCGCTTACCATCTCCGGTGTCTTGTGCCTTGCTTGCGGCTTCCAGCGCATCCAGCGTTTCCTTATCTGTCACTTCTACCCAGCTGCCGGTTTTTGTTTCCTCATTGTATGTCCACTGCCAACCTTTCTTGCTGTCGGTGTTATAAAACAAATCGCCGTTGTGCGCTTTCTTTGTGGTGTCGTCTTTCCAGCTCATAGCAGGCCAGTTCTCAAGCGTTGGGTCATAGTTATAAAAATACTGTTCAACCTTGCCGTCTACCTGTTCCTGCAGCTTGTCAACCTTATTCACATAATCTTTCAGGTCTTCCTCAACCTTGTCCTGCTTCAACAGGTTCCGGTCAATTTCATACGGCTTAATGTACAGCCGCTTAAAGTCATTCTGCGGGGCAATCACAGCCACGGCATCGTTCACCTGGAACAGCGCATTACTCGCAATGGTATATTCCTTGCCAAAAGCCGCCACTACATAGCCGCTGTGGTCGTCCAGCACCTTCACAATCGTGCCAACAGCTGTACGGTCAAACTTGGCATTGCTAATCAGTCTCTCGCAGTAACGCTTCACCTCTTTTGCCAGGTCTTTCAGCCCCGCAATGGCATCATCCAATGTGTTCTTCGCCATAGCTTTTCCTCCAAAATAAAAAAGCCGGGCAGCCACATAGGCCACCCGGTATATCGTCATCGTACTTATCGCTTAAACCAATATTTCTTTACATCTGATTTTTCATCATAACAAAGTTCAACGTATTTAATTTCTCCTCTGGGAATCATAACAATTCGGTCATCCATTGTTGTAAGGGCATTACCCTCTTTATCTAAAACATCATATCCAGATAAAAGTAATACGTTCTTTTTATCATCCATTCCAACATAAGAACCACTAAAATCGTTCTCGCAGTCTGTATAGACTACCATATTGGTTCCACGTTTGTAATCAATAACATCTTCCCACACGCTATCGCTTGGGGACCATTTGAACAGCTTATGCAATACTTGCTTAATTTTCACGTTCCTGCGCAGAACAGAAAGAACGGCACCAAGAACACATGCCACAATATACTGTAACTTCTTGGTTGGTACCACCTGCATAAGCAGAAAACTAATTACCACAGAATAAACCAGGTAATGTTGAGGCAACTGTTTGTCAAGCAGCCGGTTATAAATCCATAACATCAATAAACCAGGCACCACATACTGCAAAATAGCAGGAATCATGGCAACTAGCTCGTTTAAGTATTGTGTTATTTCCATCACTTATTTTCCTTTTTGTCCTCTGCTTTTTTCCAAGAGGAACTATTTTTATTGTTCTTGGCTTCCGGGTTAAAAGTAAATTCCGTGTTCGGCTTGTTTTGGCTCTCAGTCTTTGCCATCGGTATAACACTTCCTACTTTATTATAATAGGGTCATTATACCATATCGTATAACCCAACTCCAAGCAGATTTTCAAACAATAAAAAGCACCGAGGAGTAATTGCTCCCCGGTGTATCGTCATTTATTCAATTTTTTCGTTTTCATGACTATCTCTAAAGTCTATCGGCTCACTCGTAGGCGGATACCGAAAAGTAAATACATATTTGTCATTGTAATGGGTAAACGCGAATTCACCCTTTCCTAAAATATCCATTCCGATTAAAATATCTTCATCGTTACTACCGGTAATAAATTCAGGCATAAAGCGTTCAGCAGCTTTCATCCGGTGCTCAATAATAAGCCCGGCACGGTACACTTTTACACCTTCCTGCTTACCAGCGGCAGTGTTCGCATCACTAAGTAATACAGGTTTTAGCTTTGCCTTTTCTGCCAACCGTTTAGAAATACTGGTATATGTCGCCCCAGTGTCAACAACCGCTCTTACAGGATATGTTTTGCCATTAGCCAAAACTTCTACATTCAGAACAATACTATTTTGCTCCAACTCTTTTATTGCGGTAAACGGCGGCATAACTACACATCCTTAAAAAAAGCATTTTCGTTGCCGATAATAAGGATAATTTCCAAAACACGGTTGAGTTAAACAATTTTCGTCGCCAAGTATCGGCATTGCTGCCACTGCACAATCTAACCAAGTGTCACCTGTGCAAACAATGGCCTGATTTTTAATTGTAACCCAGCAATTATATCTTTTTTTTAGCTCTGCAAAATTAGCTTTATACCATTCCCAGTCTTTTTGCAAAGCCTTATCCTCAAACACCGGTTTTTCACATGATACCACAGTCTGCATTCAAATTCAACCTCGCAATCTTACTGGTTTTCAACTTTCTACCTTATTATATAAGGGACCTAACCGCTGATTCCTCTCGGTTGGTTTCCCTCTGTCTTGTTTATAATTACCGCTTGCTGAACTCCTGCGCCATAATGGAGCCAATGTTCTGGTGCAAAATGCGGCCAAAATTCTCAACGTCATTTACACCGTTCATCACAATGTTAATGTCGCCAATGTGTACGCCGCTGCTGCCAGCACTGGTCAACTCAGCGTTCACATTCCCCATCCGCTTCAAAATAGCACTCTCCACAAAAGCTTCCGGGTTAATTGCCGCACTAAACAACCGGCGGGTCAAATTTCCCGGCACAACGCCGTCCCCAACCTCCAGGCTGGTATAGCGTCCGGCTTCCGGCTGTCGTACAACAATCTCAGGCCCAGCCTCATCAACACGCGCACGTTCAAAGGCCGCAACGTTCATAATGCCGGTTGCATGGCTGGATGTACTGCTGGATTTTGTCGTTTTCACTTCGGCCTGGGCAGCCTTCTTTTCCTTATCCAACTCATCGCTCTTGGTTTGGTACTCTTCCTCAACAACCTCAATCTTCAAACTCAAATCATTGATCTCAGCAGTTTTTTCTTCAATCTGCCGCAAAATATCAATGTAGTGGTTCTTAAAGTCGTCAAGTACATCCGTCCGCTGTCCCAGGATCTTCTCTTCCCAGTCCGCCCCAAGCCGTGCCACCGTGTTAATCCGGTTCTGCTCCGTCTCGTAAGCATCTGCAACCTCTTCCCACTTGCTCTTGTAGTCTTCCAGCTGGTCAATCAACTTCTGGTTTTCCTTAATCTGGTTTTCCACATGGTCAGTGTTGCTCATGTTGTTCATGTAATCAGTTGTGATCTTATCAATCATCGCCTGATCCATGTTCAAGATCATCTGGTCTGCATTAGCGCCGTACAGCTGCCGCAAAATCGCAACGTTTTTACTGTTGGTGTATTCGTTCTGGCCTTCACTCAGCTTATCTTTGTATTCATCATAAGCGTCAATCTTGTCTTGTAGTTCCTGCTTCTTGTCTTCCAGCTCTTTTTCAAGCGCGGCCTTCTGGTCTTCCAGGGCTTTCTGGGCATCCTCATGCTCTTTCTGGCGCAAAGCATCGTTATAATCCTCTTCGGTGCTCTTAACCTCGCTCTCGTCAGCTTCCCAAACAAAGCCTTTGCCTTCACGGTATACACGCACATTGCGGTTTGCCTTGGCGGCGTCCATGGCCGCTTTCTTACGGGCCAGCTCAATCGCCTTTTCCTGGGCATCATTGGTTTCGTTCAGCTTATCCAGTTCGTCCTGCAAAGCGTCAATCCGCGGCTGGTAACTATCTTCCAGCGCCTCCTGCTCCTTCTGCAAAGCTTTCGTCCGCTTTTCAATCAAGTAGGTAGCGCCGTTCATAGCGGCATCAAGGTTGTTTTTCTCGTCTTCCAGCTGTTCTTTCAGGTCGTCCCACTGGTGTTCCAGTCGGTCAATCTCTTTGTCAATCCTAGCTGTTACGGTTTTAACAATGCCGTCCAGTATCTTTTGCTCGCTCTCAAGGCTGTCCTTAATGCTCTCCAGCTCTTTCTTTTGCTTTTCCAGCGCCTTTTTCTGGGCTTCATATGCCTCTTTTACAGCATCCGCTTCCGCTTCAATCCGTTCAAGGTTTTTCTGTGCCGCCTCAGTTGCCGCCGCAGTAGCAGTAGCGGCCTTTGCATTTTTCTGGAACGTTGTACTTGTGGCCGGATTGTTTTTTGGAATGTAACCACCGCCGGTAATCGTTCCACTGGTTAGGGCGTAAGCGTTACCCTCCGCCATGGCCATTCCGCGTGCGCCCACAAAGCCATTTTTCAGCAGTTCTTCGCTCTTTTTGTGGTCAAACACAATCGCGTCTTTGGGTAGGTTCACAAACTCAGCACCATGCTCACCAACCGTATACCACTTGCCGCTGTGCGGGTTTACCACTACTTCATAGCCAAGCTCACCAACCAGTGCTCGTTCAGCTCTGGTTAGTCCGCCATTGGTGCCAGCCGCATTGGCGCTTCCAGTACCAGTTGTTCCTGTTGTGTTCCGTTCGGCATAGCTTTTGGGCACGCTGGGCACAGGAGCTGTAATGGTCGTCTCGCTTATCTGATTCATCAGCTCCCGAACGGTACCTAGTTTTGTCATTGCTTCGGTGGTATTTACATCCAAAGTGTACGGAGTCAGGAGCATATTAGCGATATCGGTAACGGTATCATGCGTTTGACTCAGCTTATCTTCGCTGTCATCCGTTTCAACGTTCAAGATCTTGGCATCTTTCAGCGTCTGGGTAATCTCTTCTGTGCTCTTACCGGCATCTTCCAGCCCCTTGGCATACACCTGGATCTCAACCTCAGTCGGTGCGCCCAGTTTTTCTTTCTGGGTATTCAAGTCGGCCAGCTTATCCTGGGCGGCTTCCAGCTCTGTCGCAACACTAAAATCACCGCTGTTAAATCTTTGGGTCAGGTCATCAACAGTCTTTTCAGCCTCCGAAGCGTCAATCCAAAGCTGTACACGGCCATTCTTGTTCAGGTTGTCTGCAGCTTTATCAAGCGCACTCTGCAGCTCCTCGGCTTGTCCGTCAAATGTGCCCCCCTGACTGTTCATCTGATCAACAGCATCTTTGGCTTTCTCATAAGCGTCAACCAGTGCGTCTACATCAGTGTTATCAATGTTCCCCTTGATGTTTTCGATTTTCTCATTAACTTTTTCGAGCTGGTCATTCCATTCTTTGTAACTGTCAGAGTCAGGTTTAACGCTGTCCATTTTTTCCTTCAGCTCGTCAGCCTGCATTTCAAGGCTTGTCAGTGTCTCGCCAAAAAACGCATCGTCCCATTCCCAGTCAAAGCCGTATTCCTGCAGCTCGCCAAAAATAGCCCGTACCATTTCCGGTGTCAGCTTCATTGCATCGCAAAAATCCTGTATGGTCTTTTCGCCCGCAATGGCTACATAACCGCTGCTGTCCTCTTCCATTAAGCCGGCCTTAACAGCATCATTCAAAAAGTTGGTAATGCCCTTACTGTCATCAGTCAGGTACTTTTTCAGTGTGTCAACATATTGCTGTACGGCATTTTCGTCAACACTTTTCGGCACCAAAAACTCAATAGCAGCCTTATATTTCTGCGTGCCGATCTTACCGCTCTCCAGCGCGTCCTTAATCGCATCGTAAGCCTTGATCGCATCGTCATACATGGTGCCGGCTTCCGTAGCGTTTTGGGCATTCAGCCAATCCTGATAAGCCCCACTCACCTGCACTAGCTGGCTATACAACACCTCATAATTCTGGCACTGTTCCCGTAGCTTCTTGTTTTCTTGCTCACGGTTGCTGATGGCTTCTTTCAGCGTGCTCTGCTGCTCTTCATTCAGGTCGTTGTTCTTTTTCAACGCGTCATTCAAGCGGCTCAATTCCTGCTTGTTCTCGGCATATTTCAGTTGTGCCTGGCTTCTTGCAACTCGGACGGTGGCTTTTGCTTCCTCAATTTTCTTGTCGGTTAGCTCTTTAGCCTTTTCCGTGTTAATCTGCATTGTGCCGTTTACATATTCCAGGCAGTCTGCGTAATCCTTGTCCGCATCGGTCAGCGCCTTAAAGTTTTCGACCGTCACGCCAACGCCGGTGGTCTGCGCCTGCAAGGCGGCTGTCACAGCAGAAATTGTCGTGGTAACATTTTTTACAGCAGTATCCGCATCAATGGTAACACTGTTAGCTTCTACGCCAGCTTTGCTCAGCGATTCCAGCTCATTGATAACATCTTCAATGGTAAAGCCGGTGTCCTCCATCTGCTGGATGAATTCTTTCAATGCTTCAATGTCAATGTTGCCAGAGAATAGGTCGTTGAAGGCATCATTATCGGCCATAGCAAATAGTGTTTCAAGCGAAACACCGGCCGCGTCAGCCTTATCCTTCAAGGTGTTAAAGATTTCAGCCGCTTCAGCTGTTTTTGCAAGCGGAATCTGGAGATCGTGCATGCTCTTTCCAGCATATTCAGAAGTTGCACCGTCCCAATCTTTAGCAATCTCTTCAGCAGTAGAACCAGCAATGGCTGCAACATCTGCCGCGGTTAATTCTGCTCCGTTCAGTATCTGTCCCTCAACAGCGGCAAGCATGTTTTTAATATGAACAGTCTGGCCATCAATCTCTTCATCAAGGCCCTGTGCGTCCAATTTCAACAAATCTTCGGATTTCCAGGGGCCATTTTCTCCAGCTTTCTGGATCAAGTCATAGATGTAGTTCTCCAATACATTGCTTGTCAATGGTCTTGCGCCATCATCTGTTTGCAAAATGGGCGTGTAAGCGATTTCAAGCTCATGATCGTCACCTACATCAAAGGCGTTGGAAGAACCAACAACAGTGCTAAAACTTCCTTCCTCGAAGGGTTCTTTTTGCTCTTTTACAAAGTCGGAATAATTCTTAAGGTTTTCCGCTGTCCACTGGATGATCTGGCGGTTTTTGTTACTTACATTACCGTATTTTTCAGCGGTTCCGGTAACGGCCTCTTCAGCTTCGCTGGCCTCCTTTAGCGCCTGCCTATAGTCGTCAACTCCACTTGCAATATCAGAAAAATTGCCTGCCACGTCCAGCATCTCTGCTAAAGATTTTTTTGAATCATCAGCCTGTGTTTTCAGCGCACTCAGCGCCTTGGCGGAACTTTCAGGAGCATCTTTCAGTTTGCTTGCAACATCCGCATACTTGCTGTCATTAAAGTTCTGCTCAAACCAACTGGCAGGGTCAGTTTTCATATAATTATACTTCAGCGCATCCTCAATCTGGTTATAGATTTTCTTCTGCGTCGAAGTTAAGTTATCAAAACCAACAAGGTCTAAGGTTTCCTTATAAGTTTCAAGGTCCTCGGCTTGGTCAAGGATTCCCTGATTGATCTTTTCAAGCTGGGTCTGGTACAATTCAGCCTGTTTCAGCCACGTTTGTTCCTCATCAGGTGTTGCAGCCACTGCTGCCATTTGATTGTATTTATCAATCTTGTCATTCAGATAATCAATAGCAGCGGAATATTCGCGGATATCATTGGAACGCTCAAGAATCTTATCACCAAACTCATCCGGGTGAATACTATCAAACAGCCCTTTGTAATTTATAAAGTCTGTTGGTCCTTTTTTGTCGAGGTCAAACCTATCACCAAAATAATCCTCGCCATAATTTTCATTGAAGGAATTGACAGCATCATTTACGGCTTCTTTGGCCTGCATTTCAGCCAGATGTTCTTTTAGCTGTATCTGCCGCTCAAGCCTAGTGTTCGCCGTTTCCAGCTTCTCAAGCTCTTGCTTGTCGGTATAGGTAATAACATCCTGACCATTGATCTCAGCAATCCGCTTCTTGTTTTCCTCCAGCTCATCGTTCAAAGACTTGATCTCATCAGTCGTGTCCTGGTACGTCTTTTTGCTCTCTTCCATTTTTTCTTTGGCGATCTCACCAGAACGATAAAGTTTGTCAACCCAATTTACAAGCAGCTTAAATCCTTCAGTAATAGCCCAAATGGCCGCGGCCTGAGCAGCAGTCGTCAACATCTGCAGACCAATACCTTTAAGGGCGTTTGTCAGCTTGCCTGCGCCGGTTACGGAACTAAAGAAGTTTTTTACAGAGATACTAGCATCGTCTGTATGGTTTACAAAGTCCTGGAGAATTACAGAGGAGTTTTTGAGGGTGGCGTCAAATGATTCATTTTTTTTCTTGAAAGTAGGACTACTTTCATTGGTATAAGCGTCTTTGAATTTTTTCAATGCCTCAGTATCTGCATCTAAATCCTTAACAAAGTCATAGTCATTATTGAAATTACCGGTCAGCCAAGAAAATAGAGTTCCTTTTTTCGTAACTCCTATATCATTAGCTTCAGAGAAGGCTTTTCTAAAATCTGTAATGGATTCTCGCCATTCTTTTCCGTTAAGAGTCACAAAAGACCCAGTGTTCAGATCGTTACCTGTTCCAAACAAGTTAAATAGATTCAAAATCAGGTTGTTCTACTAATTATTGTGTGGTATAATCAGTATAAGGTTATAAAACAACTTATCTGGGAGGTATAAAAAATATGAACTTTAACGAAAGACGTGATTATGTTTGTCCTGTTTGTGGCCGGTTTTTTTCTTCTGAGGATTCTTCTCCTAGTTGCGATTTCTGCAAAAATCATAATAATTTAATCATTTGGACTAATGTTATAGAGGATATAATTGCGCAAGCAAACAGTTTGTCTCCATTAGAATTTCAAGAAAATATAAAACTAAGCCCAGAGGATAAATTTTGTCTTGAAAAACGAAAAAACGACTTGAGAGAACAAAAGGCAATTAAATATAGAGCAGTGCGCAATGAGCTCCTCTATAAAAAATACGTCTACAACAACCCCCTCTTTGATCAAGCCAAGTTTGACATGCGTGCCGAATGGGAATACGAAAACGCCGTAGAGATGGAAGAGTGCCACCGTCGCGCAGCGGAAGAAGCTTCCCGTCCTCGCTGTCCCAAGTGTGGCTGCACCGAGTTCCAGATGGTCCCCCGCAAGTGGTCGCCCCTTACCGGGTTCTTGACGAACAAGGTGGATAGAGTTTGTGTGAAGTGTAAGACAAGGTTTTGAGGATAGATGAATATAAAAAGCCCAACAGCATAACCACTGTTGGGTTCCTTACTACGCTTGTCAATTATCAAACCAAGATTTCTTTACCTTAGAATCTTCAGGGTAAGTCAAGCTCGTATATTCAATTCTGTTCAACGGCACAGTGGCTATACTGCATTCCGGCGTGTCAAACTCGTCTCCTGTCGCATTATAGAGCTTGTAATCCTTTACAATTACTCCCATGGCATCTTTATCAATTCCAATATATATACCGCTGACAATCCATTTATCAGTTTTAACGTAAATATAGGTGCCCTTTTCGTAGTCTATCACATCGTAAAAAACAGTTTTACTGGGCGAAAAGGATATCGTTTTTTTGAAAAGATTTTTTACCCAGGTGGTACGGCTCAAGACATACACAATAAGAGCTGCTACAACTGCAATTACAAAATCCCATACCACATTATTAACACAAAGAACAAGAATAAAGCTAACTACAACAGAACACATAATATAATGTTCTGGTAGTTTTTTGTCATGCAATCGCGTATAAATCCATAAAAATATAAACCCTGGCGCAATGTATTTAAGTACCAAAGGCACGGCTTCAATATAACTAATTATATCCGTTGCTGTCAATTAGCATCACCCCTTATCATTTTTTGGTTTTGGCGGCTTCTGGATATCCTCTTTTCGTGTTCCTTTATTCTTAGGAACATAAGTGAATTGCTGGCGGCGGATCTCTTCTTGTTTCTTTTCAAGCTCAGTCATTATACAACCACTCCTTATTGATTGTTGGAATAATTATATAATAGCATAGGTGTGTAGTTAATACAACATTAAACCGGTATTACCGAACTATAACAGACATTAACATATACGACATTCCTATGGTCGCAAAGAAACATAAAATAGCTAAAGCGAAATCTCCACCGTCCATAAAGCTCACCTCATAAAAGGAATAAATCATGACACCTGACGAAAATCTACAGGAGCTTCAGACTCAAAATACAGAATCTCCTGCACCTCAAAAACATAGGCTACCTACTATCCGTTCTGCCATTCCTGCTGTTCTTATAAATATTACAACGCTTGCTATCGCCGCTCTTTGTTTCTTTGGTTGGTATGATAACCAAAAGCCTATTCTAATTCAATCGGGGTACGATCAAGGCTACTCCGAAGGATACGACATAGGACATCAGAACGGTTATGACGCCGGTAACTCCTATGGTTATGATAAAGGCAAGTCAGACGGCTATGATGCTGGTTATAGTGCCGGTAAAAAGAAAGCCTATACTTCCGCATACGAAGACGGGAAAACGGCAGGATATAATCAAGGCTATTCCATTGGAGAACAACATGGCAAGGAAGAAGCCAGCAAAGAATCATATAACGAAGGATATGAGGCTGGCAAAAAAGACGGATACAACAGCGGTTACTCTGCTGGTCAATCATCGGTTCAATCTTACTCTGCTCCCACTTCTTCTGAAACAACAAATTCAGCATCTGTGATTACCGATAGTTACACAGTCTATGTTACCAAAACAGGCTCTAAATATCATCGTGCAGGTTGTTCCTATCTTCGTAAAAGCAGTATGGCTATGGATCTATCAGAAGCACGAAAATACTACACGCCATGTAGCCGTTGTAACCCTCCGTCTTAAATTTTGAAGATTGACGATAAGCCTTCCTTTAGTTCTTCAAAAAACTGTTCAACATCCTGTGTGTTGTTATTGGCGTTTTCCTGCCCCTGTAATTCTTTAATTAGCGCCGCAATCTCTTTGGCGTTGCCCGTAATCTGAATTGTCATAAAACCCTCTTCTTTATATGTAGATTGGCTACTTGGCATAAACATCTCTCTGGTACTTTTGCGATTGTTTAGATTAACGTTCGGTTTATATGTAGCACCCATAATCATCCCTCCGTTCCTTGATTTTTGGGGCAATTAAAACAGCCGCCGTTATAAATTCCCATCATCGCAAACTTGTCCATCTGCTCCGCTTGGTTTGCCGTCAGTCTTTTGCAGTTGATTGCTACTGCCCGCATAACATATTCGCACTTATAAATCATCGTATCCTGTTCAGCACTATATTCTCGCTCAAACAGTACCTTGCGCTGGCAAGGCTTCAAAATACCTTCCATAAATGCCATAAAAATTTCCTCAATTTCCTATTATCTCCATTAGGAGGTGTTTTATCATGTCAAACATACAAGGAACACATATTTGCACTTATTGCGGGCAGACGATTCATTGGTATCTTCCATCAAGAAATCGCTATGCGTCAACAGGGACTTATCAATTGTTTACGATGCCAAGCGTCGATAAAGATAGTGTTCCTGTAAAAGAGGACATAGACCCAGACACCTGTGAGCTTATTTACTCATATGATTGTCCTCTTTGTGGTCAGTACAATTTTTTCCCTCGCACTTGCAACAACAGCTCTGAATAAACGCATCTAAAACTTTCTTTTCAGAATTGTAATCCATGTCCTTATAAGCTATGTCGCTACAATCAATTAAAATTATGTGTTTTTCTTTCCCGTCATCACAGCAATAGCACAACTCGTCTTGTTTTACGTCATATGTACGATTAAACAACAATTCTTTTTGGCACTGTCTCAATAAATCATTTGGTTCCATAAAATTGCCTCTCAAAAATACCAAAAGCCCCGGCCATTAAAGGTCAGGGCTTGTTTTATATATTATTCTGGCGGCCACTCCATCCGCAGTGTTACGATTCCGTCATGAGAATGTAGACAAAGATCACAACATTTAATGATGTCTAACCCAATTAAAAAATCAAAATCTTCCTCTGGATCATGAAATGTTCCTAGTTGAATACTTGTAACTGGAATCGTCTCGCATATTTTCAATGTCGTATTATACACATCCCCGCAGTCTTCGCCACTAACACCATGATATGTTTTTAGCCCCATAGAGGTCAACTTTAGCTCTTTAGCTAAACGTTCAGATATGGCACTAGACGAAGAGCCGGTATCTAAGATCCCATTACCACGCCAAATACGGCCAGTCCCATCGTTATATGGCGTACTGATTGCTACCCATAAAAATTTAGTATCGCCTATTGTGTAATTGATGGTAAACCCAGCCATTATTTTAATTACCTCTCGTATTTTATATCAATGATATGCTGTTCAAAGTTTAGCTTCATATAAGGCACTTCATACCACACTGAACCTTGTATGGTACATTTCTCCATTGGAATATTACGATGATCGGCTTCTGCGGCAATAACTTTTTGATTATATACAATAATAGATTTGCCACCATATTTTTCTCGCAAATCTTTTTTATGCTTTTTAATCCAATGAACATTACGCTTAACGTCTAGCCATTCTTTTATTTTTTTTATTATACCATTCAACCACTTCACTTTCAACTCATCTCCTCAAAACCCACCTTCATAAATATATTTTTATAACCTTCTTACGGCTTTCCCGTAATGTTCTGACTGTCTTTCTTCCCGTCTGGTTTTCACCATGGAATAGGGCTACCCATACAGTCGATGAACCAAAACACCAAAGTTCACACACCTTTTTCTGCGCACATCCCTGCACGCGGTATCTTGGCTGCTGATTAAGCATTGTTTACGCGGGTTAGCACCACCCCATAGGGGCGGCTTTTCTCTCAGCATACCGCATCCGCATACTTGTTTCTGCCTTTCGGCTCCATAGTGTTCCATTACCGGCTCACTATGGCTATGCGGCTCTTAGCCTTTCCCAGCAATTTGGGTATTTAATTACCAACCAAGGCGCGTCCTATGCAGCTATCCCTCCTGCATAAGCGAGCATTTGAATACTGCCCTTGGTCTTCGCATTTGAAAGCGACAAAAACGCACTCAACGCTGCTGTCGCTGTAGGTATAACACCAGAAAATTTAATGAATCCATCTGAAGCATCCAGTAAGGCCGTTCCAAGGCTGATAACGCCTTTAACCAGCCCGCTGTTCAGCAGATCAGTAGAGATCTCCTGGAACGTAGCTTCGAAAATCTTCAGTCGTCCTTCAACAGAATCCAGCACCCGCTCATTCTCAGCCATAGCGCTGCCACTACTGTTCAAGGATGTCTGTAGCACATCTGCGGCCTGGCTTGCCTGGCTCAACAATGCAGCCACACCATTTGCGCGGTTCTTACCGGCCAACAGCTCAAGCAAGGCAGCCTGGTCAACATCGCTCATCTTGCTGTATACTTTGGCAATGCCCTGAATAATATCATAGGTACTCTTAAAGTCTCCGCTCTTGGTCAGGATATCAAATCCGCCCTTGCCGTCTACATTGGTCAGACCCATAATATCGGCACGCAGTTTGGACGTACTGGTTGCAACAGTGTCGGTTTCCTCGCCCATCTGTTCCAGTTCGGTCGTTGCGCCACGGATTCTCAAAGCCAGCACTTTCAGCGTACTGCCGGTCGTTTCAGCGTTTTGGACAACACTGTTCATGGCCGTGCCAAGTGCAATCGTCTGGTCAAGGGTATTTCCTGCGGCTTCCATGGCCGATGCAGAGCGCTGCAAGATATCGCCCAAATCGCCCGAAGAAACAGCATAGTTGTTGGATACGTTATTAAGCTTGTCCACCAGGCTGATTGCATCGTTCGCCTGGATATTGAACGCTTTCATCGTGCCAACAATGTTTTCAGTGGCCTTATCAAAGCTATCAAGGTCATCGCCAACGTTATAATAAATTGCGCTTACATCAGCCAGCTTTGTCGCATCGCTCAGGCTGTAACCCAGTCGTGCATAATCCGCCGTTGCATTCACAATACTGCTAACATCCGTACCAATGTTCTTTGCGCGAGCACCAGCCTCGGTTAAAAAGCTCTGATATGTACTGTCTGTCTCGTTTGTAACTTTTTTCAGCTCCGTCATGGCAGTATCAATGTCCACAACGTTCTGGTAGATTTGCTGCAAACTTCCCTGTAACAAGTGCAGTGCGCCCATAGCAATGGCCGTGCTGAAATGCTGGCCAAACAAGTCGCTGAATACCTGTCCAACCGTCTTACCTTCAAGCCCAAGTTCCTGTACTTTTGCTTTCAATCCGGCGATTTTTTGAGCAGTGCTATCCAGTGTTGTTTCCATCAAGTCCTGATTACCGGAACGCACCGCAGTTTTAAGCTCGTCAACAATACTATTGTAAGAGGCCATTAACTCAGGATTTTTCTGGATCTGTTTATTGATCTCAACGTACCGTCTCAAAGTGTACAGCAAGTTGTTCAGGCGTTTCTGCAAACTTTCTACACTCTGCGTATTTTTGGCAGTTAGGTTACTGCTGCGCATCGCGTTTGTGGTATTGCGGATTTGGATGCCAAGTGCTGCAAAAAGCGAGGACAGAGATTTTACATTGATTTTTGTTTCTTTTAACTGCTCATCATACGTACTAAATACGTCTAAGAGGTCTTGATAATTGGCTGTGCCAAGTTCTGAATTAGTGTATACATTTGAAAGATCTGTCTGCAGAGCACTGAGCATACTGTAAGTGTTATCTGTCTTAAAATCTTTTACCCCCGCCTTGGCGAGATTTTCTTCAAGCGTCTTTATATAATCATTAAGCTGCTTTAGTTTATCTGGCAAAGAATCAAAAGCATTGTCAGAAATCTTATCTGCTGTATCAAGGGCAGTTTTATATTGAGACAATGCTTCGGAAACTCTTCTTAAAGCTGCTTCATAATTTTTTAAGTTTTGATCATTAAAATTGCTATCTAACGTATCTTTAGCATTTCTAAGGTTAGCAAGTTCCGAGATTACCGAAGTTCTAACAGAACCATCAATCAAACTACTTTTCCCGTTCCCAACATCTTTGACCCAACGTTGTCCTAACAATGTAGATTTTTGAAAAATGCTGCTGTAATTCTCGTTAGTTTTATCCGCAGACGACATTGTTTTTGTAAGGCTGGCAATTTCATCCTTTAGTTTGCGTATCGCCTTTTCTGCCGTTTGTAAACTTTCATCACTTAATTCTTTAGCAAATTCTGCTTGAGCAGCTGTTGCTTTTTCCAGTGTATTAGTTAAACTTTCAAGGCTACTCTTTAGTCCTTGATATTGAGAACCTTTTTCTTTTATCTCACTAACATCATATCCCGCTTTTCGTAGCTGAGAATCCAGAGTTTTTGCAATCCCCGCATACGGATTTTTTGTGCTCCCCTTAACACCTGCAGCACTCGCGGTACTGATCGTTGCCCGAACATTTGATAATTCGCTAACAATCGAGGTTACTTTCGTTTCAACTGTATCCAGCTGCTTCAACGCCTCGCTCATATCAAACAGCTGTACATTTCCTCCCACACTGCTCTGGATATTTTTCAGCTGGTTGGTAATTTTTGTAATATCAGCCGGGTCTATCTCAAGGTGTGCGGTAATATTACTTGTAAGGTTTTTAATCTTATCCGCCAATTCACTCTCATTGGCCAGCTCCGCTTTAACCTTCAGCTTACTCTTTTTCGCAATTTCATTCAGTTTCCCCTGCACACCACCGCCGTCAGGTTCCACCTTTAACTTAATACTTAAATCTTCCGCCATATACTTTCCCCCTTACGGTTCGGCTCAAGCCTTCAAAGGCCGATTCTTTTCAAATCAGCCGCTCAAGACAAGAGCCGAAGCTCTCGTCGCGTTAGTTATCAGGGAACTGCTCTTTTATGGCTTTCACAATCTCTCCATGTACGGCGCTGTTCCCATCTGCGATTTCTTTTGCCGTGTTTGCCACAAACGGGCGCGGGTGCAAATAGGCCGCATCAGGTGGCGAACCCCAAATGTTTTTCACATCGCCTTTCTCCACCATCTCAGCAAGCGGTGTATTGGTGCCGGTTTTGTACTGCCCACCAACGGCTGATTCATTCGGCACACCAATATCCTTTACCGTAAGCACATGCTCTCTCACGCTGCTCACCACGCTGCTGTCGGCTTCCAATGCTCCTTCGCCCTGGCCGCGGCGCTTATATACTTTTGGCTGGTATACATCCAGTACATCTTCCTGGATATGCTTCTTCAAACAATTCTCCACAGCCGTTTTCGCCCCGCCATTCAGTGCCAGGTTAATTCGCCGCTGCAGTTCCAGTTCCAGCCCTTTCTGTGTGCTTACCGTCTTGGCCATTTAACTCTCCTTGCCGTTCACAACCTCAATCTTCACGGGCGGCTTCTTTGCGGGCTGCTCTCCTTCGCGCACTTTCTTTACCAGATCAGCCAAAAATTCCTGGTCTCCCAGCTGGCTCAAATTCCCTGCAATTTCTGCAAAGGCGTCTGCAATCCGGTCAAGCGGGTCTGGGTGGTTGATCGCATCAAATACCTTCATGTATTTTTCTTTCCGGTCTTTCATCTCGGCTTCACATGCCTCATAAAGTCCCGCTGTAACCACCGCAATGTCCGGGTCTTCCACAATCTCAATGCCCTGTCGGCTGTAAACAAAGTCGCACATCTCATCTGTGTCCATCTTGTCCAGCTCCGCTTCCGGGGCAAAAAAGGTAATCACCGCAATGCGCCAAGCATAATCAAACAGCGCGTAATACTGCTTGCCGTCCTTCTCGCACATGTCGCAAACAAAATCCACAAATCGGATTCTGTCGCCTACACGGATGTTCTTCTTAATTTCCATAAAAAAATACCTCACAAAATAAAAAGCCCCGCCCTTTTCAGGCGGAGCCGTGTTCATGTTCTATTCGGGTACCATGTCTTAATTTTATCCTGCTCAATAAGCTTTTCTGCCGTTTCCTAGCATAATCACAGTTTACAGCGTGTCGTAATCAATCCACCCACCACGCCGTTTACGGTACACAATCCAGCGCAAATGCTCATCCGGGTACAGGTAATCAAACATCTTCCGCTTCATCAGTGCCACAGTATCTGGGCACCCCTTGGTGTCAATTACCTCTGTCGTGCCGTCTTTATACTTCAACCAAAAATCAGCCACATAGTTAATAGCTCGCACCGTCTCTATTCTTCCCCCACGTTCCTTGCGGTACTTTGGCTGTAACTCATAGGGTTTCTGCAGCTGATAATCCACAATCTCCCCGCTGGCAACCTCCGGCAGCACAACATCCTTGTAATATTTCATCTCAAGTTCAGAGTCAAACACAATCCCGTCATAGGTGCGTTTGCTCTTGTCACGGCTCACATTATACTTGCTTCGTCCGCTTACTTGCACAACTCAATCTTCCCGTCTGCAATCTTGAACTTAACCACATCGCCAACGGCATAGCCGTCTTTCACCGGCATCTGGTAGCCGTGCCCATCACATTCAAAACCCATGTAGCCGCGTTCCTTGCTGTAGTATACAACCACGCCCTTCAGCGGGCGCACCTGACGCTTCAGGGGCACTTTGGGCGGGGCAGCAGTTTCAACAGGTCCAATCTTCACATCGGCAATACCGCCGGTATTCTTGTCTTCCATGCACGCCACTCCTTTCGCGTTCTAAAAATGGAGGAGCTTTTCGCTCCCCCACGGATCAAACATCACAATTCAAACCTATATATAATAAGGTAGGGATTTGCGTTGATCAGTCCATAAAGTTCATGGCGTAAACGTCGCCGTCCTGGTTGGCCATGCAGTCAAAGGTGATAGAAACAGTGGTCGGATCACCAGTGTTCTGGAAAGCCAGGCTGAAACTTGCCTGCGGCTGAGCCTTGTAGTAAACCAGCTCGCACTGCACCATCTCGTCGTCCTCGGTCTTGAACGGCATCATACCGTGAATCTCAAAGGCACGCGGGAATGTGTCAGAATCAAACTTGACAGTCTGAATACCATCGTTCTTGTCGTAGAAGTAGTAGGCAATATAGTTCTTGCCGTCCTGCAGGCCAGCACCAGCAACCTTCTTGTCAGTGGTGGTAAGATCGCTGATCTCAGTGCCAGCGTCGTCAGAAACAGCAAAAACCTGCACAGTGCCGGCCTTCGGGGTCTCACTCAGCTCAATGCCATCAGTGGTGGCGGTCAGTACCTCGCGCTTCATAATCTTTGCAACCTTGCCAATGTCCTGGCCGCTCAGCAGGGCAAACAGCTTAACAGGCATGATCTGGGTATCAACTTTCAGGGTGCCTGCACGCTCGCCATCAAAGCCAACACGGTTCGGTGCGCCCTGGCCGCCCTTTGCAAACACGCGGTTTGCGGTAAAGTCAGTGGTGGTCACGTTGGCAAAATCAATGGGCAGAAAAACTTTCTTGGTCTTGTAATCAAGCAGAACCAGATCAGCAACTTCACGGTTCGCCATATTCGGATTTACAGCCATATCTTATTCCTCCGTTATTATTTGTCAGTTTCCATGCGTTTGTACCATCCGCCAAGGTCGTTTTCGCCACCCCATACGGCATAGTTCATGTCATGGATCTCATTTTGTTTTTTTATATTCTGACGGTTAAAAGTGTCATGCACCTGGTACACCGTCAAATCATAAATATTCGTATAATTCAGGCTGTTATGGTTTGTCGCCAGCGCAGAGATGATGTTCCCCAACTCCAAATCAGGGTTACTCTTATACCCTTTTCGTTTCGATTTTTCATATTCAGCCTTTTTCTTTTGGAATCGTTCATAAAACTTGCGGGCAGCCTCATTTTTGAACTTCAAGTTTTCCTCCCGCTTCTGGTCTATGTACGCGGTTTGCAGGCAAATATCGCAAATCTCTGCCCAGTTATCTCGCGTTATGGAACCATCAATCAGGATCTTATCGTCCACCTCAGTTTTATTCACCAGCACAGCATGGTGCGCTTCATCATATTCAAGCGGCGCATCAATAAAAAAGGCCAGTGCGGCAATCATCTCCGCCTGGCTTTCTTTGCTCATACTCAATAAATCAAAGGTGTTAATGGTGGCTTTTTCCTCATCGCTCAAAGCTTCATACGGGTTCTCCTGCCCTGTTACCTTAGCAATGTCTTCAAACATCGCCTGTGGTGTCAGCAGCAAGGTACTTAGCGCAAACTGATAGCTCATATAGCCGCGCTTGTTAATGTCGCTCAGTCGAGGCGAATGTACTCTGCCCACATTTTTCACCATAAAACCTTCGGGATTCTGCAGTTCATAGTACGGTACTTTCACTTTGCGCCACCCATCTTGCGGTTGAACGCCATCACTTCGTATGTAATGCAGCGGCCGTAATAATTATTGTTCGGCTTGTACACATCGTTGTTCAGTAACCGTACCTTTCCAATTCCAAAATCTTCGCTACCGTTCAGCAAACGGTCAACGTTCGTAGCCAACACATCAGCCTTTGTCCCCAGCACGCCGGGATGTCGGTAACTCTTCATTACCTTCTTGTTGCAATAGGCAAAAATGTACAGGTACACTCTGTATGCCGTGTCGCTCGGTGCCTTAGCCACCACAGTCTCCATGCACAGGTAGGTATCCGCTGTCTCATTGATCTCCGGCACATACTCAAACTCATAAATATGCCCGGTGCTAATGCTCTTATCGCCCAGCAACATCTCGTCCGTATCGGTATCATCGTCCACGGGGCCAAGCAGCAGGTTAATGATGGTGTCGTCCTGTGCCAGCAGGGCGGCTACTTTGTGCTTGTATTCTCCCAGCTCACTCAGGTTCATGCGTCCACCACCTTCACTGCAATGCTATCTGTGCTCTTGCCGTCCGGTGCCACAACCGTCAATTTCACGGTCGCTCCATTCAGCGCGGCATTATCCTCTGCGCACACACGGCAGCTGTCCCCAGTCACCCGGTTCCACTGCACACTGTTGGCAAGGTATACCTTTGTTTCAAGTGTTTTATCATCAACGCTCAGGCTCCAGGTGCATCCCGGCAGCGGCTTGCCATCAATCGTGGCCTTAAAAATCTTACCGCGCCCGCAAATGCGCACTTTAGGTTCACCCGCGTATTTAATAATCACTTCGCCGTCCTCCGGTGCCTGCTTTACCTCCTGGTAATCGCATAGCATCTTTTCGGCGTTATCCTGTTCTTCCACATGCTGGTCCTGTTCAAGGTTCAAAACCAAAAATCCCGTCTGGGCGTCGTTCCAGTCATAGCGCTCTGTCATGGCATCCACACAGGTCACACGGTACGTCTTGGGCTTGCCGTTGATCTGTTCCATCATCAGGCGCTTTCCCACATCCAGCAGCGCCGATTCCTCATCATACGGTATTTTCACCTGGAACTCGCGGCTGGAAATGGTCATGTACACATCTTCGTTCAGGTTGGAAAAATACGGCTTGTCCACAACCGCCCACCGGGTAATAATCTCGCCCGTCTCGTGGTTCTGCCACTGAATGCTTCGGTTACACAGCTCAATTTTGCCGCGCACGGTAATCTCGTCGTCCGCATCGCGCTCTGTAATCAGCCAATGGCTCTTGCTAAACAGCATAATTTTTCCAATCTCAAAGTTGTCGCCCGGCATGGTGCGTATAATCTTCTGGTTCGTCACCGTGCTGCTAATAATCATCATGTGGTGGGGTACCCCCTCAATCTCTACCTCTTTATAGGCAGGGGAGTCAGGCCCCATTCGCAGCGTATCCCGTTTGCTCTTTTCAACCATCCGGTCACGCCGCGTACTTCCGTGCCTGCCAAGCATAGCAGCATATGTTTCATAGTTCATACGCTACCACCTCACTCAGTCAAGCTCGCAATTTCCCCATTGCGGAAAGAGTACAGGTTAATCTCCTTCATCTGCTGCCGTTCTGTCGTGGTCAACAGAGTCGTCATCTTCTCCAGCAGGTTGGCCGGCGAAAACAGCGTAAAATCTTTCGTGCTCAATCCGTTCTGCAATGCGTCCGTGTTATAAACGTACTGGCGCACAAAATGTACAATCATGCCCAGCGCCAAAATATCCTTCTCGCGGTTCGTCAGCGTAATGTTGAACTCCAGCAGGTCATCTTCCCTGTCATTCAGGTCTTGCTTGCACACATCCTCAAAATCGCTGATCGCCATCTTCAAAAGGTCCAGCTGCATTGCTTCTCTTGTCACCGCATCGTAGTCCAGGAACTCATAGTTGCGGACTTGGCCACGGTAACGCTCATAAACTTCCTCGTATCTTGTGCCCATTGGCCCGCACCATTCCTCTCATCAGTCTTCGGTCCCGCCGATCGTCACAATCTCAACGCCGCTCTTGCGGGTTCGTGCCTTCTTGGGGGCTTCCAGCGCAACGGATTCTTCCAAATCGCAGTCCAGCACGTCATTCAGCGCTTTCAGCAGGGCACGGCTGTCGATCTGGTCAGCTTTCAGCATCTCCTTTGCGCGGATACGGATGCTGTCGCGCATCCCCTCGCTCATCTTGGGCACCTTCTCGCGGATCTCATCCGGGGTCCACTTAAATACCTCGTCAAAGTTCTCCGTGGTCAGCGCATTCTTGTAATAACGTTCCACACCCAGCTTGCGCAGAACATTGGCGTCCTCAATCAAAATCCAGTTATCACGGAAAAACCGCGGCTGGCTGCCGCGCATCACAAGCAGCTCGGCGTAGTCCATCTCCTGCACCTCACCAAACTCGGTCCACTCAACGGTGTAGCCGGGGTTGCGGGTCGAAGCATAAAACAAGTTGCCATGGGTGCCGTTCTTGCATTCCACCATGGTCTCATTGGTAATCTTCGCAGTTGCCAAAACATACCTCCAAAATATTCCTTATATAAAAAAAGAACCCCGCCTTGCGGCAGGGGTATCGTTCAGCTCAAAATCAGGCAAACTTGTAGCTGCCAAAGTCGCGGTCCAGAATAATGGAAATACCGGTGCGCTTGGTCATCAGGAATTCCTGGGTCAGGTCAGCCTTGTTCATCGGGTCGCCCATCAGCATGGTAACTTCACCCTCGGTAACGCGCTTCACGGGCTTGGTGTCGCCGGCAAAAATGTAAACAGTGTCGTCAGGCAGAATGAACTCAGTAGAGCCGATCTTGTGGCGCTGCTTCATGGCAACCAGCGGGGTACCGGCAATGTGGCCCAGGTAGCCCATGCTGTACAGGTCGCTCTTGGCCTGCTCGCCCATGGTAGCAGTGGTAATCTTGCGCAGTGCCTTACGGGTGCCAACAATCGTAGCGGTGTCGCCGGTAGAAGCTTCAATGTGCTCAATCAGGTCCAGCAGCTTGTCCTCGTTGTAAGAACCACTCTGGGTATAAACGGGGTCCAGCTTGGTGAACATGCTGGTCCATGCCAGATAAGCGCTGTCCAGATCATACTGGGTAAAGCTGCGGCCAACAGTGTCAACCAGGTCATTAAAGTCAATGCGGCCAGCCAGCACGCGGTTCATTTCCTCGTAAACCTTCACGGCACGCAGCTGGGTATTCACAGTAATATCCTGGCCAGCTTCCAGGCGCTGACGGCGGATGCCCTGGGTGCCTTCAGCAATGTCGGCGACAGTCAGCAGGCACGGCTTGGTGGTATGGAAAATATTGGTATCGCCCAGGGAGGTGTTGCGGTCCTCAATAAACTTGGTAAAGAACTCGTCACCCTTCAGGCCCTCTTCGCTCACCTTTTCAATCAGAACTTCGGTAATAGCAAACAGGTTGCTGCACTTGCCGTCGCGGATATCCTTGTAGCTCATGCTGGTCTTGCCATTATTGGCCTCGATCATGGCCTGGCGCAGAACTTCCTGGCTGTCTTTCACGCTGTATTCGCCCAGGTGGCCATGGTAGCCATCAACGGCCAGCTTAATCAGTTTCTCATCCATGTTAATACTCCTTTACATATAAAGATAGGTGCAGCCATAGGCCACACCAGCAATTAGTTATAACTAACTCGCTGATACAAAAATCAGGCGATCACGTCAACGATGTAATAGGTATACTGGCCATCGCCAAAGCCAACCTTCACAGGATCGCGCTTGATCACACCAAAAACATTATCAGCAGAAGCATCAGCCTCAATCTTCAGCTTGGTGGAACCAGCAGCAAAGGCAACAAACTTGCCCTTTTCGGGGGTGCCGTCAAAAGCTTCAGCGGTAACGCGGAAAGAATCAGCGCCGGCAACCAGCAGGTAAACGCGAACAGGCTTGCCGGCTTCGTTTTCCCACTCGGTCAGGTAATGGGTGCGGGTCTCATCGTAAAACAGCTCAACGCCGGCAACCAGGGCCAGCAGAGGGCGCTTGGAATCAGCGGCAGGTGCCTCAGCCTTGTAGGTTTCGGGGCCGATTGCATCACCAATCACAACAATGTTGCCATTATCAATGGCGGCGGGGCTGCCATCCTTGTAAAAAACAACACTCTTCAGGTAGGCAGCGTTGCTGGAACCAACCAGCATATCGGTGCCAACAACAGCATGTTTAATGTTAGCCATAATATGTAACTCCTTCTTTATTCTTCAGTGTTTTTCAGGTAGCGTTCAAACAGGTCGCCGTAGCGCTTCTCTGTCTTCTGTGTGCCATTCACGCCAAACCGTACCTTGTTTACCTCACCCTTCTTTTCTTTGGGCGGAACATAACTGAACTCGGCGGCCTTCTTGCCCAGCAGCTTGTAGCAAGCATCTTCCAAAACGGTAAACTCCATCGTCTTGTTGTCTCGCAGCTTGGCATAATCAGCATCGCCATCCAGCTTCTGGTCCATCACGGCAAACAGCTGTTCGCGTTTAGCGCTCTCTTCTTCTTTGGCAGCAGCAGCCTCAGCAGCAACGTAAGCATCATATTTCGGCTTCATTTCGTCGTATTCTGCTTTCAGCTCGCTGTACTGCTTGTTGGCAGCCTCCAGTTTGTCGGTCTGCTCCTTGGCCTTGTTGCCAATCTCGGCGTACAGTGCGGGCGTGCCAATATCGGCACTGCCCTCGTCCCAGGCTTCGTACTTCACCTTCATGCGTTTCTTGCTGGCAAAATCGACCTTCACATTGTCGCCATCCATCGTGAACGCAAAACTGTAGATCTTCCAGTCCTGGCAATCCATCACAACTGCCAGGTCATCCTGCACATCCTGCAGCCAGTAGCGGCTCACTTCATAACCCCACGGGTCAACCATAGTCTCCGCGCTCACCGCTTCGCTCACTTCGTTCAGCTTGTCGCACAGGTTCAGGCTGTAATCTGCAGCAGGCTCGCCGCCTTCCGGTTCCCCAGCGGGTTCAGGGTCAGCCGGGGCTTCAGGTTCTACCGGTTCGGCAGCAGGTTCTGCGGCCGGCTCACTTTCCGGCTCGCCCTGCGGCTCTTCCGGTTCGGCAGGTTTGGCTGCAGCCATCTCTTCACACTTCGCTTTCAGTTCCTCAATGGTAATTTCCTCCAAAGAGAACTCCAGCGTAGAAGCGTCAATGCCGTAAGAAGCCAGAATTTCTTCTTTTTCTTTCAAGCAATCGTCTCCTTTCGCAAAATTATCTATCTGAGCCTCCTTGGAGGATTCAGATCTCTGTAAAGCTGTGTATTCCGCCAGCATATCCTTAACCTGGCTCGCAATCGTCGCGGCGGTAAAATTCGCCGTAACTGTGCTGCCCGTCATTGCTGGGCGGATTTGCGGGTCAGTGGTGGAAAGCACGCAGCAGCCATCAAAATCAAAATTCTGCACAACATAGTAGCCGTCCTTATCCACATAGCCCTCCATGTTGGTGATCTCCATGCTCTGCCCTTTCACTACATCCCGCTCAAAAATCCCACAGGAATCGTCAAACTTGGTCCACAGCAACCCGTCAACGCGCAAATATTCCCGTGTCTTTCCTGTACCGTCATCCCGGCTTACCCAGCGCGGGTTGCAGCTCTCCGGTATCACACCGTAAGCGCTGCCGGCATATACATATTTAATCCCGTCCTCATCCACAATCAGCTCGTGCTCATGGCCCTTAAAATCAAGCTCATCATCGTCATTCTGCTCAATGTATCCAAGGATCGGCGTGTTCGCAATGCTCTTTGCTGCCCGGTCAACTACCTCTTTTTCAAACCGCGATCCGTTCAGGTTGCCGCCAGTATGCAGCACATCAATCGTCACGTTAATAAAACGCGCATCTTTACCCATCACTTCTCCGGTTTTTTCAAAGGTAATTGGCAGGCGGTTCAACCGCTCACTCACATCCAATCACCCCGTAAACTAAAAAGGCCGCTTGCATAGCGGTCTCTCAAAAGTAATTTCGTTTTTTCTGCTGCGCGGCAAATTCCTGCACAGCTTTCAAATCATCGTCATCAAGTTTAAAAACATATACAGTATGGCCGCCACGGTCGCGTTCCTGGCGCACCAGTTTCTTTTTCTGGCGCAGCAGGTACAGTACCACATCCCGGCCTCGTACTTTAATTTCGCGCTTCATAACTCAAATCAGCCTCCTGTCGCCAGGTCTTCCTCGCTGCTGTTCTCGCCTGCGTCTGTCAGTGCCTTGCCCTCACTTGCATTGGTGGGGCGGCCGCCTTCATCTGTCGCGGCGTTACTATCAGCGGCGCTCTGCGTGTTGGAGCTTACCAGCGGTACCTCATTAGCCGCCAGGTTCAGCACCGTATTCTCCAGGTACTGCATGTTCTCCACATCGCTTGGGCTGTAACCGTTTGTCGCCATAATGGCGCTGCGTACCGGCATACCGTACTGACCATCTTTCACAAGTCGGTCATGCACTTCCTGCCGGTTAAAGTACGTCACATCTAAAATATTTACCTTAAACTTAACTGCCGTCGAAACACTCTTTAATTTACGGTTGATCCAGCGTTCAATCTGCCGCATCATCGCAAACACAATCATCTGATCATTCACGGTGGAAAGGCTCAGCGTAGAGCTGCTGGGGTCTTCACCACCGCCAAACAAGATGTTGTTGACACCCGCCTGCTTCCACATCGAATTTTCGGCTTTTGCCACATCGTCACTGCCGCTCACAGCTCCACTTTTCTCAAAGTCCCAGCTGCTGATCTTCATCGGACTCATAATCGCGCCAATGTTCTCCGGCAGCACGTTACACAGCATGTCGTAAAATTCTTTGCACAGGTCATAGTCAATCAAAAATGTACCATCATCCCCCACCGGGATCTCCAGCGCCAACGCCTTGTAGTTGTTCACTTCGCTGGCATCCTTGCTGATCGCCCGGTAGTCTTCAATGTCCGCCAGTGCGCTGAACAAACTCACAAACGGCGGGATCGGTACATAGGTCTGCTCATTTACTTTCAAACAGATCGAATTCTCGCTGGACAGCTCCTGCCATTTCAGCCCGGAATCCTTCTGGTACGCGTTGTACATCGTGGTAAACTCCGGCGGAAAATTTGGTAATCGCTCACTGTGGGAATCAAAGTAAGAAAAATTGAACGCAAAATTATATACACCATCCTCAATGCTGCTGATCTTGCAGTAATCTGCATCCAGCTGCTGGAAAGTGTAGCTGTCGTTCGTCTCCCATGCGTACCCGTAATACACATCATCACGGAACGCCACCATCAATGCCCGGCTGAATTCGTGCCGCAGGTTCATCTTTTCCAACTGTGCCGTAACCGCATAGTAACCTTTTTTGAACTTTTGCAGGTTTACATTCTTGGAATAATCAATGCCATACGGCACCACAATGTAACTGAACGTGCTCATGTTCGCAAAATACTGGATCAGCCGCCTGTAATAGTTCGAAATATTGAACAGGTACTGGCTCATCTGGCGCAGCTGCACTTCATAGTTGGCCGGGTTCCCCAAATAGGTAACAATCTGGCTCTTGGTGTACTTTTTATAAGTGGGGTTGTAGTCGCGGTTATTCACCAGGTCGCGGATCTTCACGTTCGCCAAGTTCGCATACCGCACCTTACTCATAAATTCCGTCAATGGCACAAAGCTTTTCTTGCCGTCCGGGCTGATCATGGCGACCTTTTTCTGCTGAATTTCTTCCATATAGCCGCCTCCTTAATGCCTCAGTCTGGGCGCTCTAAAATTTATTTCAATCTTCTTATTGCGCATAAAGTTCTTGCTCATCATGCGTTCAACCTGCAGCGCAATATAATAGTTGTAGCTCAGGCTGCTGTAGCGGTCCTTGCGTGCGCCGGGCTTCTCATGCACACGGATCAGATTATTCGTTGCTTCATACTCCAGGTTCACCAGTTCGTTCACGGCCAATCCGGTATTGATGTACGGCATCTGCAGCGCCATCTTCTCCATGGGTGAAAGCTTGTCGTAGCCTTTAATGTTCGCCCGCAAAATCTCTTCGCAGTCATATTCGGATTCCAAAAACCGGATTCTGCCCTGCTGGATTCCGCTTCGCAACGCAATCGTCGCATCATTGTTAAACTGGCTGCTGCCCATGATCGCCCAGATCACCTTGGGCGCCGTCTTGTCGGGACATCGCTCCTGGAAATCCGGGTTGTTGCAGCAGTTCAGCGGCGGGTATGTTTCCCCCGTCTCCGGGTCATAGCACTCGTGCATCAACAGGTCCATAATAGGGGCACCAAGGCCCTTTGCGTCAATGCCAATGTAGTCGCACTCAAAATACTTAAAGTAGCGGCGCAGCTTCAGCACCAGATCCTGTGTAATAATACCCTCGCAGTTTTCGGTGTACACCATGTTGCTGGTACACTTGCCTGTACTGTCCGGCACCAAACTGTTCAAAAAGATGCTCGTTGCGTCATTGTCTCGTCGCTTGGAACTCATCAAAGCAATATCAACCGTCAAAATCCGCTTCTCGCCCGTTTTCTTGGCCGGCAACTGGCAAGCCGCCTTACTGTTCAAAATCATGTTTGGCGCATAGAACGCCTTTACGATCTTGCGCTGCTTGTTAATATCGTCAAAGCTAAATAACCCGCCGTCTGTCGTACCAATAAACAGTGCCTCATTTTCCATGCGGAACCGTATGTCAGAAAATGTCGATTCTGTCATTTCGTCTTCCACCTGGCTCTTCAGCAGCAGGTTTTCCTTAATACTCATCTGGTACGGGAACCTGAAACAGTAGTAATTCTTCGTGGTATCAAACATGTTCACAAAGTAATCTTTGCACAAATCCCATGACCAGTGCTGTTCAAACCATGCAGAGCTTAGGTACATCTGCTGGTTGCGTTCCGCGAGGTGGGCATACTTGGGGTTGTCCATGTAGCCGGGGTGGCGGATGTAGTTCAAGAACTTCTTCAAAACCAGATCCAGCACTTCCTTGTCAACCATGCGGTACTCATCAATAATTAGTAAGCTCGCACGGCCGCCACGGGCAGTATCTGCGGCAGTCACAACCTCAATCACGCTATCATTGCGGAAGGTTATCTTTGCCACACTCTGGTTTATCGTTATGTCCTTTATCTCGCTTCGCAGCAGTGGGCTTCGCGGCACCAACTCCTGCTCAATCTTTTTCAGTACCAAGCTGCCCTGGTTTCGTGTTTTGCTCGCAATCACAATCAGGCTGCCTGGGTACAAGATCGCTTTCCAACAGCAAAAAATTGCACATAGGAACGTTTTACCTAGCAATCATTGTTATCCTGTCGGCTTTTTATCCGGCAGTTCTTATGGTTTCCCATAAGTTCAGCATACATTTTCACCCTCTAAGGGTGCCGGGCACTCGTGGGCGGGTTGTATTCTGTCAGTAACAGGTTCACCGCCTATGCGTTACAATACCTCCCCTTATTAAAAGGTAGGTTATCTCGGTATTAGCATTTTACAGCCTCTACCGATTTTGTCCGGTTCACTCAGGCTGGTTTCCCAACCTGGGGGCCTAGTGTTGACCACGCGCTGCAATAAAACAAAAATTTGTACATAGCGCCATGCAATAAATCAAAATCTGTTGGAACATTTTCAGGTTTACGTTCAAATAATCCTTGCAAAACCTCTGCGGGTTCGCCCGGTAAAAGCTGGCCCATAACGCCACAGCATTCATAATCCGGCTTGTCTTATCTTCCGTAACCTCTCTTGCCGTTTTCTTTGCCATTCAATGCACCTCACTCTCCTGGGGTGCCAAAAATGGCGTTGCGGATACTCTCGTTTTCTTCTTCTTCCCCGCCAGTGTATTCGGGTCGGTGCGCCGTATAAGGTGCCATGCCTTCCTCGTATTCTTTCTGCCACGGGTTCTTGATCTTGAACAGTTCCATCATTGGCCCTGTCACCCAAGTGCGGAAATATTTACCAATCCCATCCACGTCTTTCCATTCAGGCGCAGCTTCCGGGATCGGCTTTTTGTCTTCCCACTTTTTAATCAAAGTGCCAAAGGTATTTGCCTCTGCCAGCGCATTATCGTTCGTCTGGTTTGGCTTAATATTGGCGCTGCCCAGCAGGTTCTGCAAAGTATCGCTGGCCTCTTTTACCTTCTTGGTGTCACCCGTCTGGTATGCCTTGGTCAGCATAATCTGCGCCATACTGATCGCTTTGAACAATTCTTCCTGCGCCTTGGTAGAGCACTCATACCGGGTAATCCAGTCCTTGTACTCATTGTCCAGCCGCACATACTCGGCCTCGTTGAACCCTGGCCCCCAAAATCCAACCATGCGCTGGCTTACCTTGCCGCCGTTTGGTCGTGTCTCGCTGATGTCGCTTACATCGTTGATCACCCGCCCGTTGATTTCTTCCAGGTAGGTATCAAAGGTTTTGCCATGGTTCTGGGTCATGTTGCAATGCCTGATCCAGGCCGTCATCCGGCTTGTGTTTGGGGCATGCTTTGCCGTGCTTTTCAGCAGGCCGTCGCTGTAGTAAATATCAAACAGCATGCACACCCGCTTCATGGCCTCGTCCTCATTGCCCAGCGCCTGGGTATAATGGTCAACCAGCTTGTCCATGCAGCTCTTACATACGGGGAAGTAATGGTTATTTCCGCGCCACAGCTCACTCTGCGCAGGGGAAAAATTATCCTTCTGGTGCATAAACCGCTTGCCGCAACAGGCGCAAACAAAATACGCAGGCCCATCGTCCTCTGCCATCATGCGGCGGATCTTGGCCTGCGCTTCTGCGTTTTCTCGTAAAATTGTAGCTTTATTTTTAGAGCCTTTCGGTCTTCCGGCCATGTTCAGTCACCCGCCTTATCGGCGCGGTTCCCGTTCTCATCATAATCACGGAAGTTGTTCCGGCACTCATTCCAAAACTCCACCACATCCATCAATTTCTGGCTGCGCTTAAACACACAGTAGCTTGTCTGGGTAATGGGGTTCATCTGCCGGCTTTCATAACTCAAACCAAACGCCTTCAAAAAATTCGTAAGCCGCGCCGAATAACTGCAAAAGTATTCGGGCTGCTTCTTCTCATACTCACTCACTTCCAAACCATCCCCTCTCATCAAAAAATCCCCACGCTCTACTCCAGCGTGATATCGTAACAGCAGTCCACACCGTAAGCATTCATCACCAGCACGTTCTGCTCAGGTTTGTTTCTCAATCTCTTATCCATGCAATAGCTGTCCGCGCCATCAATACAGCCGCTCTCATATACCTTTGTATCGTATACAGTCGTTAGCGCATTGGTGTGGCGGTGCCCCATCAGCACAATATCCGGCTTATCTCCCGTCATCATGGTCAAGGTCTGCACCACACTGCCCGGTGTGTCCTTGTCGCCATGTACCGCGTATACCAGCCGTCCGCGCACCATAAAGTCCGCAATCGTCTCGTCAATCGTGTTCTGGTAGGTTTCCACATTACCCAGCGCCGTGCAGCGTGCGCCCACAATATAGGTCACAAGCTTGTCCAGGTACTCGCCGTGCTGGTTGTCCTCCTTGGCAGGGAACACCCGGCTGTGGTTGCCCGGCACACTATAAATGTATACATGCTCAAACATGCGGCTCAGTTCGGCCACAAACCAACTCACAGCCTCCCCGGCACTGATCACCTGGTCCACCACATTCTCGTTGTTCTCCAGCCGGTTGTTCAGGTGGATCGCACCGTTCACCAGGTCGCCTCCCAGCACCAAAAAACAGTTCTGGCCATTGTGGCGCTGCTGGATCACATACACCTTTTCTGCATAGCGCTTCAGCCGGGCACGCAGCACCTGTTGGTCAAAGCTGTTGTAAAGGTTATCAATCTTAACCCCCGCGTGCAGGTCGGTCAGGTGAACAATCAGGTCGGTTGTCAGTGCTTCTGTACTAACTACCCCAATGTGCTCAAAAGTCTCCGGTTTATAAGCGCTGAACCGCCGCTCAATCAACTCTCGCATACTCTCACCACGGGCTTGCACCCGCATCAGGCGGCTCACTTCATTGCGCTCGTCCCGTAGCTTAACCTTTTCTTTTTCCAGCTCGCGGCGCTGCTCTTTGATCTCGTCCAAAATCTGCTGGGCGTCCGTTAGGTTGGCTTCGCTGGCCCGTGTCAGCATATTGAATGCCTTCCAGTTCTTGCGGTATACGCATTCATCCTTGTCCTGGCCCAGTTCTTTATTGATCACATCCGCCACATCGTCCCAGGTACCAATCTGGTCCTTGGAAGCACAAATGCGGTAGATGTATTCGTTGTCAGTTTCCTTAGCAAGCTTGTGCAGTTCAAGCATTCACGTCACCTCGCGTGTTCACAATCTCCGCGCGGCGCTTGTCACGCTCCATCTCTGCAAGTGCTTCCTGCGCAAAATAGTTGTTGGGCAACGCCTCAAGCACATACGGCAGCTCGTCCACCATCGTCTTGTTCACGGTCGTAACCATGTGTACGCCGGGAAACTTCTTGCGCAACATTTTTGCTTCGTCCTTAGAAATAACAATCATACTAAAAATCTCCTTAAAAAAAATAATCTGAGAATAAAAGAACCCCCAGCCACAATGGCCAGGGGCACTCCACCCCCTATAATCATATATAGGGGGTTTTCAGCTTCAAGCGTTACAAGGTATTATTTTTGTTTCTGTAACGGGTCACGCGGGCTAACGTTTTGGCGTTTTTCTCCAATTCCGCGCAGGTCTTGCAGTAGTGTGCCTTAGCATTCCACTCCATTTTCTCCCCGCACTTTTCGCAATACCTGCTGTCAAACAGCCCGATCTCTGCGCACAATTTATCCATATCCAGCCGGTTGTTTTCTGCCGTCACATCCCAGCAGTAAGCAACTTCGCTTTTGTGATCGTAAAACGGGTACTCATACAAACAGCCAATCCGCCCCGGCCCCGGTTTGCAAGTAATTCGGTTTAATATGCCGCACTTATCGCTCAGCACATCCAGCTCCACCGGCGCTTCATAACCGTCCCACCAGTTCTTGCCGTCAATATGCACCGCCGTCACGTCCCGCCCAAAGCAGGAGCAGAACTGCTTGATCCGGTATCGGTTCATCAAATCCAACGTGCCACTGCCGTTCAACCGGCACATTACTATCACACCAAGCAAAACCTTCACCTGCCGCTGGGTCAGCCCATAAGTGCGGATCGCCAGCCGAATATAAGCCAGGTCACTATTATAAAGGCAAATCTTATCAACCTGCCGCAGCGCACATTTCTTTAACTGCTTTTTCTTATACTGCTGGATCAGATCCAACCGGTCAACCTGCCTTATGTACTTAGGGTCTGTGTGGGCCAGCTGCATATCTGCGCAAAAATCTGGCTCATACCCACTCTGCGCCAGCAGCCGCCGTAACAGCCGCGGGCTTTCGTTGTAATCGTCAAAGTTGTCCAGCAGCATCTTTTCGTTGCAATAATAACTGTAGTACATTACCCTTCTCCTCCATCAATCGGTTCAATGTTCAACTCGTTGCCAACCGGCACCAAGGCGTAACGCTTGCCCAGGTACTCGTACTCTCCGTCATCACACAGCTGCGGCAGGCAGATATTCACCTGCTGGATGTTCTCCACAATGCCGGTTCCAGCCACCACCCACATGAACTTTTTGCTGCGGCGGGGGTATTTCTGGTAGCAAAGCTCCACGGCAATATTGGCCAGCTCCTTGGGGTTCGGGCAAATCTCAGCGCACCGGGCGCGGAACTTGTTGTAGTACAGCTGCCAGTCAACCTCAAAGTTGGCAGCGAACTCCTTGGTAATGCCCTCGGATTCCAGCTCGTCTTTGAACCGGTCAAAGTAGCGGCAATGGTGCTCTGTCTCTGCCAGCTCAGCTACCATTTTATTAAACTCAACATAAATTTTTTCAATCGCGTCAAAGTGCTCCTGGCTAACCTCTACCTCCTTGTCAATCATAACCGTGTAATCGAACCCGTCACTTCTCTTGTGGCGCAGCCCGTCTGCCCACTTTTCAATAAACCAACACATCTCATTCATGTTGCTGTGGGCACAGCTCAGGCGCTTCATCCGCTTGTAATACGGGCTTGCATACTTCATAAAATACGGCAAAGGTCTGCCATACTTGGCAATCTGCCGCGGTACCGGGTACAGCACGCCGGTTTTTGCAAAATCGCATTCTTGCTTGTGGACTATATCATCATCTCACACTCTTGGCGTGTATGAGAGGCTGGCACTTCCACGCCGGATTTTCACCGGATCGCGTACATCCCTTGCGGGCTAGTCTCTTGACCTTCCTTATTTTGTGTATAAGGCTTGGCACAGGATTGTATCAACCATGATAGTTTCCCTGTTAGCACACAGACAAAACGCCATTTCCTGCGTTTCCACATTTGTCCTGTGTACACCCTGCTCCTGCAGGTTCACCAGCTGTTTCCACTGCGCGTCACCGCACAGGGCCACCGATTCTTGATGGCTTTCGTTTTTCAATTATCCCCATATGTCACCATACAGGCCAGACTATCTCTTCCATGTTTCCATGGCCACGCGCTTGGCGTCCGGGCTATCATCTCCCGGCCTACAGGGCTACACTCATCACCCTTAGTCGTTACACCTTCAATAATTACCAATAACTGGCAATCAAAGCTTGGCACGGTATTGTCTTTACGCTGTATTATAAAGAGTTTCACCGTTAGCCGCCCATTAGGCGACACTGCTGATAAGGCATTCACGCGGTTTTACAACGGCGAAGCCACCGTTGGTTATGGAGAGCAGGTCAACATACCGGCTGTATGTCTCTTTCTGCTTCTCGGTTTTTGGTGTTTTGTTGTGGTAGCAGCTCGCGTAATTGGAAATTTCACCAATCAAACTCTTCAAGCTGCGCATAATGCACGCTGTACGGTTCTGGATCGTATCCTTCTCCGCCAGCGCAGTTACTTTATCTTCAATGTCAATTACAATTTTTGCGTTCCTATCTACACCCTTCATCATCAAAGGGCTGTCAAGAAGCAAAGTAAGATCTCCCATAAAAACCTGATGTACTTAATTGACAAAGTATTCAGGTTTTTCTCGACTATATCATATCCATGCCACACTGCAGTGTAGTTTAGGTCACAGCGCTTCCACAACGGGACTTTCACCCGCCATGTACTCTACTGACTCAACTTAACAAGTTGGTTTTCGATAGTCTGTGGATTTGACCGTCTTGTTCGAGTTTGTTTTGCTGTTCCTTCTGTTTACGTTCCCTCTTATCAGCAATAAATTTTGAGTGAGCATAAGCATCCGGCCACGGAATATTTAACGTGTTGGCGATTTCAAATGGACGCATACCATCAGCATACATTTGTTCCATCTGAGAAATTTCTTCATCGGTATACTTTCGTTCACCAGCTTTTTTATGTAAAACGGTAATACTATGAATGCAATTTTCTTTGGTTGTCATCCATTCCAAATTTGAAACATCGTTGTGGGACTTGTTTCCATCCTTATGGTTCACAACAGGTTTATCCATAGGATTTTCAATAAAAGCCATTGCCACAAGAACATGAACACGCTTTATTTTCTTCACTCCATCTTTACAAAGAGTGCAGATTTTATAACCATATGCATTCATTCTTTGAGCAACAAGAGACTCGTCTAAATGCTTAAAACGACATCCTTTACGCCCAGATCTCCAAGATCTTGCGTTGCGTTTTACACGTCCCAGGTTACTTACGCTGTAAAGTTCTTCATACCCTACAACGGGCATCCAAACTTCACCTTCTAAAGATTCAACCATCATCTTCACCTCCTTTTCTTTTATATTTTGCAGACGGTCAAACACCGGATTGTACTTCGCAGTACGTCCCCGGTTAGCAGTTAATCAAACCATCATTTCCTATGGCTCCATAAAAATATGTATTAACCACACCATGATTTTTCATGTTCACTGTGTTTTATATCCGATCGTTTCCAATCGGTACGACAGAGGCTTCTCGCCTGATCGTAGTCGGCCCCGTTAAGCCGTTGCGGGGTAATACTCTTGCAATTAACAATCAACGTGTTCACCAACTGGCCGCAATATTTTTCCAGCAGCGGGTTGGTCACACCCTTCAGGATCACATGTTCGCTCTTGCAAATGTGCGGGTTGCGTTCAATCAGCCGTTCACCCAGCGTTGTTCCTGTTCTATCAAAGCTGTAAAACTCGTCGGCCTCCAGCGCTCCCTTCAAGGGTAAGCCGGCAATGTGCTCCATCAGCATAATCAAATCAGGCACCAAGAACTTAAAGCTTCCACGCAGCCACAGCTTGCCGCACTTCATGTCGTCCTTGTATTTTCCAAGCAGGTTGGTTATGTACTTCCGCACCCCCTCCTCTTTCAGCATCTCCGGGTTCTTCAAGATCGCCGCGCAATAATTATTCAGCGGTTTGTGCCGGTCAGCCAGCATACCCAAAAAGCAGTAGGTGTATACCGGGTCGCCGTTCTCAATCTTTTCAACCCAATCAATGCTATAGTCGGCCAAGTGCCTAAAATCATCATCTGGTAGGTCAGGACCATTAAGATCGTATGTGGGCAAGTCCAGATCCTGCAAGATCTGGTAGTTCCCGCGGGTATACAGCGGCTCTGTATCAATATCAAACTGCCACTTTGCAATGCCAATGCAGTGCTTATTCTTCTTGAACTGGTACCAGTATTCCTCCCAGTCCGCAATCGTACCGGTCTTCTTAAAATACTTGTACCCCTTGTACATACTCTCGCACGCAATAATCTTGGGTTCCGCGCCGGGGCTTACATCATGCTCCACGCCCCAAATGTCTTTGATGAATCGTACCCCGCGTTCTGCAAAAAACGTTTCATAATCCATCTGGTTCAGTACACCCTTAAAGTACGGCATCCGCCACACAACACTGGTCACAGGTGTTTCGCTGCCCAACCGTCGCTGTATCTCCTGCATAATCTTGGGGTGTGCAATCCCGCAGCCATCAAAGGCGTTTATCTCAATGTCGCGGGTAGTTTCTGCGATGTCTTTCTGCACCCACTCGCGGTCAGCCCCGGTCTTACGGTCTTTGAACTGGATCTTGCGGTCATATACATATTTAATGTTCTGGTTTGGTATCGTCACAAAGCAGTCCGGCACCACCACAATAGTCGGGTACCAGTTCTCAATGCAGTGGCAGCTGGAAAAGCACAAACCACGGTAACTCATCATTTTGGCGAGCACAGTCTTGTCTAGCTGTATTCCCATCGTGATTCTCACGTCAAGGTCGTGGGCCAACCGCCTGTCCACAAAGCTCAAAATACCCTGCCGCACCATACTGGCGCTGCGTTCGCTTAGCACAAACTCTTGCTTTCCAATCTTAAAGCCGTGTTGGATCAGCCGCTTCATGGCCGCTTTCTTGTTCTGGCCGCCCACGCAGTCCACAAACACCACAAACCGGTTATACTCGTTGCTCTCGTATGTAAGCAGCCGGATCTGCCGGAACAGCATATTGTCACCCTGCTTTACATAAAAGCGCTCTTCCTCCTTCTGGCTGATCTGGATGTTATAGTCATGGTTAATAATGTAGGTCAGGTTCAACTTTCGCACAATATATAGTGGTGGTGCGAACATTACTCGTCCTCCTCATCGTCCGGGTTATCTTCATCCTCGGTTTCTTTCAGGCTGTAAATCTTTTCAATACTCACCCGCCCGCTGTCAAACGCCTCGCGGGAAAGTGCCGCCCACAGCAGCGCGTACAAAACCGGCAGCGCCACAAAAATTCCAACCGTGGCCATAGTGCCCAACATCTGCAACGCCAACCGGATCACCACAATGCAGCTTCCAACCAGCACCATGGCCTTAAATCCCTGCCACAGGTCATGCAGAAAATTTGTCAGTATCAACAAAGTTTCAGCTTCTTTCTTGTTCAAAGTTTTATACCTCCAAAGAAAATATTTTTTTCGTAGAAAAGGTGAAGTAGGCAATATACATTCGTTTTGCTTAGAATATTTCATCCTCACGCAACCCCCAGTCACTGTAGTTATCAGGCGGCATCTCCCACCCGTCGCAAAACTGGGTATTGCACAACTCTTCCATCGGCGGCTCTGGTGGGGTTTCCTGCTCCGGTTCCGGCATCACCTCCTCTGCTGCCGCATAACTCTTTGCTTCTGGCTCTTCGCTTTCTTCAGCTTTCTGCTTTGACTTTTTATAACTGCCGGCAGGATACCATTTGCAGTATTCCTTGCCCGGCTTTTTACGGTATCTGTCCTGCGCGTTCCAGATGATTTGCACAGGATCTTTTTCACCACATAGTAATGGTAGGGCAATAATCGTTTCCGGTTTATCTGCGATCCTTCCGCCTTTAGGAATTACCCCGTAACATGGCATCACTAAGCCAAGGTTATATAAAGTCGCAACTGCATTGGTTATCGTTCCGGGTACAACCCCCAGCTCTGTTGCAATCGAATTCATATGGCCGACCCATACAGGAAATACTCCCGCAGGATCTTTAATGTAACTCTTCTGCCACAGCGTATAGCGGAGCCTTAAACACAGGTATACCCGGTATAAAGTTTCCGCGCCTCTCCCATCAGGGCACTCGCAGGCAACAAGTTTTCGTAGCAAGTAATACTCTTTGTACTTAATAAGAACATAGTGGAATTTTCTGTCTTCCGAAAGAAACACATCTCTCATGTCGTGGCAAAACCGGTAGCGAAAAAATTCTAACGGCTTTTTGGAGTTAAACTCTTCTGTGTAAATAACCCTTCTGCCTTCTAAAAACTCAATAGCCTTAATAATCCGGTTGTATTGCCGACGTCTTTTCTCTCCTTTTCCTAATGTCCCGATTATGTTAGTAAGCTCCGCAATCGAAACATTGGTTAAGATATCTTCGTCTTCTGCGTAAACCGGTTCTGCCTTTATGTAAAGCATTAGGTAAACCGGCAAAAGCTCCGGCACATCCTTGCGCAAAATCAGCTCTTCTGGCACTTGAATAGTAGAGCGATCAAGCGTTTCGGCGTTAATAAACATTCTTATTTGCCACTCCTTTTGGTTCAAAATCGGCTAAAAACAGCGCGTCATTAAAAACGCTAAAAAGCTCAAAATCCCGGTTTTCTGTGGGTATAGGCTCAAATCGCCCTAAAAACTGCACGAGAATGTAACATGGTACCCTCAAAATCGCCCGAAAAACAGCCCAAAAATATGATGTATAAAACAATATAAAAAAGATATATAAGCGGCTCGTTTCTTCGGCGTTTGTTCTTGTGTGGGCGCATGAGGTTCGTTCTCTTAATTGTTACTGCGTTCCTGCAGGTTACTGTGTTTCGGTTTCGTAGTTGCGTAAAGGTTGTTAAGGTGCAAAGGGCTTGGTTCAATCGCGTCCTTGAGTTAATGCGGTAAGGTCGTGTTTCGTTCCTTCTTTAATAAGGGCCTGGTTGAATCGTTTCCTTTAGTTCTTTGCGTTCCTTGTTTGTGTAACCGTACCTTATAACCGTGTGTGGGCGCATGGGTTCTGGTGGGATCGTTCCTGGTGTCATACAATTTCCCAGGCCGTAACGTTCCTGTTCAAAAACAATCCGGGATCGTAACGCTGTCCGTTCAGGTCAAGCCATTGGCGTGTTCCTCTGGTTTTTAACCCGTTACAAACAACCGCTCTCTTATTCAGTCCTGGCTGATCCGGTGCTGATAAAATCACGCTTTTCCCTTCTGCATTGAGTAACTCTACTGGGCTTATTGGCCGCAGTTCAAAAGGCAGTGGTGTTATCGCGCCAATCGTTCTGGTGTAATCATCCCAGTCGCGCCAGGCTTGTACCTCAGCCGGATCTTCTTCGTCCCAAATCTCAGGCTCGTCTCCCAGCGCTTCTAACGCATCCTGCTGGTTTATGTATCGCATGTCGTATCTCCTTGTGTCGTGGCTTATAGCGCGTCTCTGAGCGTCTCAGGCCATGCTATGCCGTGCTGTATCGCAGGTTATGAATAAATCGCTGGTTCTGGTGTTACAGGTTCATCAAAACAGCCAAGCCCAAAATCTCCTGGCCAATATTCGCCCTGCAGCCATTCGCTCTGGCTCTGAATAATCTCATCCAGGTTGTCAGGATCTTTCACCAGGTTCATCGGCATCAACAGCGGCAGATACTCGCCCTCGTCATCCATAATGGTAAACAGGCCGGCCAGTTCGTCCACCGTTGCACTCTGTAATTTTTCAAGCCTTGTCATATGCTTTATCCACCTCCTTAGCCTGCCGTACAGGCGTTTCCAGCTCGTATCTTAGCTGGGCTGAATAATTTGTTTCCGCCACCAAAGGTTGGTCATAGGGGCTTGCAGGGCCATGTCCGCCAGTGGCATCGACTTTAACATCGGCTTCCTCAAACATTTTTGTCCACATGTCGTATGCCAGCATCAGCCTGATTGCATCCACAACCTCATCCAGTGTTTTCTCTCCACTTAGATACAGATTTGATATCTCCATAAGATCTCTGTATCGTTTATTTGATATGCCCCTCATCACAGAATCCCTCCTTTGTTGTTTGGCATCCGTGCAGTGTGCAGTAGTATAAATCTGGGCATTTAAGGGAATTTACCACCTCGTCACAGTCCTCACACCGCACATATTTTGTCATGGTGGGTGCCGCATCAATGGCTTCCAAAACCCGCTGCACACCGTCCAGGTAAGCTTGCCATTCTGCGTCTGAATACTTCGGATCGCGCTCAATGCAGTAAGCCTCAAACTCTTCGGCATCGATCAATCGTGCCATAAAATTTTTTCACCTCATTTTTTGTCTTTGTCGTTCACGGAAATTTTACATATGAACTTTTCGTAACATTTGTTGGCGATGTGTTGTACTGCTGTTGCTATCTTCCACGTACCAAAAATCAGCAGCGTACATACAGCACCCACTGCCAACAGCATCAGCGGTGCCCACACATAAATCGCCAGCAAAACATTCGCCATGTCACTCATTGACCACCTCCGGTGCCCAGGTCACGCATCATATCATCGGTCAGGTAATAAACAGTGCTGGTATATTCATCCCTGTAGGATTCATCATTGTATGTGGTGCGGTCATAAAGGTCGGCCTTGTAGCTGTAATCTTTATCAGAATATTTCAAGGTGACGTAATCTATATCCTTGGTTTCTTCTTTTACAACCCCATCATCCTGTATCACACCACAGTGCAGGTATGTGTCAGCGCCGCAAATGCCGCCATACCGGTTTGTATACGGCCGCGTTTCAAGGAATGCGTATGAGATCTTGTGTGTGGCCTGTACAGTGGTTACACCCACAGCCTTTGGCGCTTTAGCATCTAAGTAAAGGCCAAAGTGTACAGCGGCTCCAATAGTCAATGCCGCAGTGGCCGCAGCGCAGGCGTAAGTTACAGCACTGGCAATTTTTAACTTTGACATATACCCTCCTTAAAAGGCATGGCCGACAAACAGAAAATTCTCTATCAAACCATAGAATCCATCCTCCCATTCCTTGGCGGTATCCATGGTAACGTCATCCACAGGGTGTTGGATCATCCAATCACGCAGGGTAGTCAGCTCATTGAATAAAATCTTCATATCACCGGCGATCTCCTGCTTTTTGGCGTTAAAATCTTCGATTGTGAAATTATTATCAGTCATTGTAGTTTCCTCCTAGATCTGGGAAGTATGTGCGGCGCTTTTCATAGTTAATACAGGTAATTTCGGCTTTATCACGCAACCCGCTTATATCGCAACGAACAAAAAACTTGCCATAGTTTTTGCAGTGTTTGCAGTATAAACATAAGCTGGACGTGTAGTCTTCAGGCCATTCTGTAAATAGCGTGCAATGGGCAGGTTGTTCTATCGGCTTCTCTTCTAGTTCGCAGACAATCCGGCTATCAGTCATAATCATCCGACAGTAACAGCAATTCTTGCATGTAGTTTTTTCTGCCTGTTCTTTAGCTGTCTCAGCTTTGCGTTCCTGCTGTACTCTCAGCCAGCCATAGGCGCACACACTAGCCAAAGCGCAAATCTTTATACCCGTATAAATTGTTTCAACCAGCATCGGCCATGTCCTCAGTATCGTCCGGCATACCAATTAACCCATCCGCTTCCAGCAGCAGGCGGAATGTTTCGCGCCCTTTTGGTGTAATCAGTGTTTGGGTGCCGGTATGGCCATTGCCGCGATTCACAAACTCCTTGATATCGAATAGCCCGTCGTTACGCTCTGCGTAAGCCTTGAGTTTGCCCTGGGTGTCGCGGTACAGGTACTTCTTATCCAACAAGAACTGAACCAGCACGCTCTGCTTGATATGTAATTCGTTGGCAAAGGTTCTAAAGTTGGTCAGCAGGTTCCGATCGATAACGGCATCGAAATATCGAGCTTTAGGAGAAAGTTCAGCATTCTTGCTTTCTAACTGCTTATTCGCAGCGGTTAATGCGGCGCTCTTCTCCTGTTCAGCCTTTAACTGTTGGCACAACTGAATCATCATATCCGGGTTCAGGATTGCCGCCTGCAAGGTTTCCGGCGTCATGTATGCGCCATGCTTGCGGATGGTGGGTAATACTTCAGCCGTAACCCACTTGCGGAACGGTTTAGCTTCTGGTTTATCACTACGCAGAATGACGTTGTACAAGCCAGGCTCGTTGATTACGATCATATTTTGTTTGCCACCAAGGGTGTCAATCTGACTTACACCCTTTTCATCATCGTCAAGTCTGTCTGCAACCATACGGCTGTTGTTCACCCCCAGCGCCCCGCATACATCTTTCAATACAAACCACGGCTCGCCGTTCATCTCCACCGTGCGTACATCGTTGTTTCCGTACTTGAATACCTGTAAATTTTCCATAAAAATCTCCTTAAAAAATATTGAAAAGATTGATAGTTGGGCCATACTCCAGGCCAGCCCTCAGCTGCCGTGCCATAAAGGGGGTATCATTTGTGTACCCTCCTTATTCCGGCATTGGCCGGTATTTGTTCATGTCGCAGTAGCCGCTTAAAGTGTGCATATCGTAAATCATGCTGTTTACCATCTCATCACGGTTAAAACCATAACGGTCAGCAAAATCAACCATATCTTCAAACATAAGAGCGATCGTATGGTTGTAATCTTTGATGTGTTCAGTCGGCACCTGTTCGCCAACAATATACGTCGTGGGGCGTTTGTATTCGGAATCAATGGTGGGCTGCTCGTCAATGCTGTCAAGCACGTCGTTGATATCATAAGTTTTGTCATTAAGCTCTTTGGCCAGCCATTTAACTTGCATGGCGTCAGCGTCAATCAGTCGCATTGTTTGTTCTCCTTATTCATATAATTTTCGTATTTGATGACGGTAGAGCTATCCGCCCCTAATGTCATACCAAAATAAAATTTATGCACGTCCTTGGCTCCTACCCAGCGGTCAAAACTTTCATCAAAGCTGTCACTATGTACTGCAGCCGGCACCTGAATAATGCAGGGCACTTTCTGCGCCACCATATCGTCTTTGCACCAACCGCTGTTGCAGGTCCCGCAGCAAGGTTCCAGTACCAGGTCATCAAACGGGAACACCATATCGCAGTAGCCTTTAATGTATTCGTCATAAACCCGTTCTGCGTTATGCTCATACGGCGTATCGTTCCAGTCATCGCCGTACCATTCCACCAGGTCATCATCACCCAGGTAGAACCGTACCAGGTTGCCCTTGCGCTCAAAGTCAATAATTTTCATGCCTTCGCTTCCTCCTTGGTGGCTTCATGTTCAGCATCAAACATCTTGGTCATATCTGCCGGAAATTCGTGCTTGCTGTACATAGCCGCAGTTCGCCGCACCAACTCGCACGGATCAGGATTATTTGCCCCAAACTCCGCGTTCACCTCGCTCTGCGTCACCGGCCACTTAAAGCCAAAGTCTTTGCGCTTGATTTTGCACAGCGGCGCTCCTTCATGCCAGAACACGATGCCCTCTATGGCGGCCAACTCCAACCCGCGTCGGATTCCATCAAAGCTTAGGTTCGGGATGTCAATACTGATCGTGCCATGCCGCACCAGCACGTCCTTGTCCAGCCCGTAGGGATTCTTCTGGAAGTGCGGTCCAATCGCCTCATAAGTTGCATTCGGCAGGTCATCCCAGCTGTTGTTTCGTGCCGCTACAAACCATTTGTCCGCGGGGTTATTTGCCGCCACTTTCACCCAGTGGGGCCAGTGGCCAGTTACCGGGTCTGGCTCGTCACATGGGATCGCACCCTTCGGTACTGCTCTGCCCGGCTTGGCATCAAAGCGCTTGTAGAATTCGCCGTTAATAATCGCGCAGCAGGCACCGTCAAGCTTCAATGTGGCAATGCTCTCATCCGTCAGCGCCGCCTCACAGCCCGGCGTAATCTCGTCACGGATTCCGGTAATCTTGTGGCCACTGAACTCGCGCTTATATAAGGTTGGAATTTTCTTCATTGGTAAAAACCTCCAAAACTTTGTTGATTATTCAGGTGTCAATCTTAATGCTGCGCATAACGGCCTCGGCAACTGGTTCGCCCATCAATACACACAGGCAGGCGTAACGGCCAATCCACTCGTTGAATGCTGCTTTTTCGTTAAATGTGATCTGCACGCGGTTAAAAGAACAATCGTGAGTTTTTGCCCATGTGTCCGGCGAGCCAAGATCACATCTGAGATTTACATATTTTCTCAATGGACCAACACACCAGTTTATACTGATACCCTGCTCACACAACGTGGCCATCATTTTCCGGGCACTTAGTTTTGCGCTGCATGTCTCTGCCGTGCTCCAGTGGATCATCTGGCTGGCCTGGTATTCTGCGCACGCATCGTCTACAGCCTTGTGCGCCGCCTTTGGGTCACTCACATCAATCGTCACACTGCGTAGCATGGTTGGCTCTGTATTGCTCGCTGGTGCTCCACATTCCTCTGGCGCAATCAATGTGCAGCAGTTCGGGTCAAGCTTCAGCTCACTGGCCGCCAGCACACCGCTCGGCTGCAGCCACCGCCCATAGGGGATCTGGTCATCTACCACTTTAGTAATAACAAACGTATCGCCCTCGCAGGCCGCATATTGGCGTATACCAGCCCGGTGTGTCTTGGTAATTCGCACCTTGTCACCCGGCTTCGCCAAGCAGTACCCCATGTCATCTTTGATGGGGTCATTTGCACGGTGGAGTTCTTTGGTGTAATTGCTCATTATTCTTCGCCTTTCCTTGTAAGGATTTTTGCTTGTGTGTTTTCAAAAAATATACAGCCAAGCTGGTCAAGCATTGCTGTACTCCGTCTGTCCTAGTATTGTGTCTACCGCCATTGCTGTTGCATCAATCTGCTCCTGGCTCAAGCCAATGTAGCGCATAGTGATGCTCTGGCTGCTGTGGCGGAACTTGTTCTGTAGCGTCTCCATCACCTGCCCAGCCGGCAGTCCGGCCTCAGTCATGGCGCTGTTCGCGGCATAGCCATAGGTCTTGCGCAGGCTGTGGGTACTGATGTGCTCTTTGATTCCGCACTCCTTGGCCGCATGGTTCAAGATCCGCCACACCTGGGTTTCATCCAGCGGCTGCGGCACTCCCTTGGGGCTGCGCATACTCTGGAACAATGGCCAGCCTGGCTTCAGCACATTCATGGTGCGCCCCCGCATCTCTTCAATCAGGGCAGTAATCGCGCCCGCTGCCAGTGGCGTAATCAGGTCGTTGGTGCGCTTGCCGGTCTTTTCATTGATGATAATTACGCGGTGGCGCGGGCAGTTGTGTTCACAGTCCCACACATCATTAACGGTAAGGCGTAATAAATCGCCCACGCGCAGGCCAAGTGTTACGCCACATATAAATAAGGTATAGTTCCGCTGCCGGTTATATGGCCGTCCCTGGGTGCGCAGGTAAGCGGCTATGGCATTAAAGTCGTCGCGGCTGCGGATCGGTTCGGCCGGCGTTGGTTTGGCCACACCATTGGTTTTTACCAGGCTCAGTTTGGTCTGTGCATAGCGGGCTGCACGGGCTTTCTTACTGCGGCTCCGCTGGCGTGGCTGTGGTGTTGTGGGTACCAGCTTATAACCCATCGCAGATGCTAATTGTTCCATCATGGCATTGTGGCCGTCAGCACCTGTGCTTGCCTGCATCATCGCCATCAGCAGGCTTGCAGCCCCTTGTAGGTCCAGCCCACTCTTGGCGTCCGCAGCCTCCTGCATTGTAACAGTGCGCGGGATAAAGTGAACGGCGGTGCCTCGCGGAGCGCTGTGTTTATTCTTCATAGTGGGCTTCCCTCCTGTATAGTGCGTTCTACAGAGTCTTTCCTATGGTTCTATTATACGCGCACATAAACAAAAAGTCAAACACATTTTTCATAAAAATTCTGGGGAAAGCGTTACAAGCTGCGCTTGAGGCTATTGGGCTGCGCCTGGGTGCGTTTTAGGTTTTGCTATACTCCTGTGGGAGTACCAACTCAGGGGGACTCACCCAAAGGGACCAGATCGGTGTTGTAATGAAAACTATCCCCCCCACCACCTGCGGTGGCGGGACCCAGTTCCACCTGCGGGGCACCTTCCTTTATATATATGGCACGCTAAAGGCTAAAACAGCGCTCACAGAGGCCGCGGCTGCCTTATAGTAGCACCTATTGCCAGGATTTGCCATAGATTTGCCGGGATTTAACCTCCGGTAGGGCGCAAAGAGGGGCGTTTCGGGGTTGATAAGCTGCGCTTAAGGCCCTGCCGAGGCGTTTTCGAGCGGAAATAATGTGTTTTTTAGCGTTTTGATGCTGTTTTTGTGCGTTTTAGCGGCCAAATCGTGCGTTTTTATGGCGTTTTTGGGCAAAAAAAATAAGGCCCAAAGGAGCCTAGAAAGGTGATTGTTATGCGGTTTTAGCCGACAAGAGGGGCGACCCCATAAATGGGGACAAGGAGGGGAGGATTAGGAGGGGAAGCGGGAGAGTAAAAGGTGAGGTTGTGAGGAGGGAAGAGGAATTGACGTAGGTATGCGGGTTTGAGTTTGAGAGCCGGGAGTGTGATGGGATAACTGACCCATTTTCCGCGCTTTTACGTTATTTTTTCTTTTTAACCCGCCCCCCTTGCAAACTTTTAATCGTGGTTTGCATATAGCGGATTTTTAGCGGTATACCGCTGTTTTATGGCCTTCTAACCTGCTGATTTTTGGCGCTTTTCTTGCTTTACAGAGGGGTGCCCAGGCGCTGTTTTAGTTAAAGAAATTTAGGTAAATATATTTAGGTAAATTCTTTTGCGCCTTCGGATCAGCCGACGGCATATTATACGGTATATAGTATTCACATACAGTCAATACACATGTATATACCACTGTCAAGACACATAGCCACACATATACTATTTGCACTATATTCCTATATTTACCCTTGCACCTATGGGCCCGCCTTCCCGCCCTTATAAGTACGCGCGTACATTATATAGGCGCAAAAAAAATCTAGGCGGAGTCAATATGTGCTATTCATTCTCAATAATCGCATTATAATACATATCTATGGCATTTTTTAGCGCTTGCGCCTTGCTTGTGCCCTGAAGTTCTGCAATTTTATTTAATTTTATTGCATATTCTTTTGGCAGCGCCGCCCTAACTTCCGTGGTTTTTCCTGCGATATATCGTTCATGTGCTCTTTTTTGGGCTGCACCATATACGCGTTTTTTAGTATCCATTATTGTATACATGCCCTCTCTTTCGATAGAAGTATTGCAACATTTGTATATACACGTACATACAAATTTTACTATTCCACGCTATTTTTTGCGTTTTGTACTATGCACGATATTTCCCGTTGTATATACGCGTATATCCTGCTATACTAGGCGTGTACTTGAAATAAACCCCTTGCACCGTTTCAGGTATGTTCAAACAATATTCACATAGTATCACAGATTTTCAACTTCTTGCAAAATTTTTTTGCGAAAAGTATTGACAACGTGAATTCACGGTGTTACACTTTAGCCACAACGTAAACATACGTTGCGCAGTCATCCAGAGAAAAGCCAATACCGCGGGCCAGCTTAACCACCGTTTCAAACCCCGGCTTTGCATAGCGCCCTTGCTCATATCCTTGGTATTGCGTTTCTGGCATTCCTGCAAGTTGCGCCGCCTGCTTTTGGGTCAATCCTTTGGCAAGTCGCTGCTGTTTTAAGTATTCCGCAAAAGTCATTTTTTCACCCCGTTCATTTTACCGCTGAACGTACAAATGCGCCGCCAAAAGCTGCGCAGCAGAAAGGAAGTACATACCATGACTACAAATTACACCGCCGCCGCCCGCGCCGCTATTGCAGATCATAAGGCCATTAACTGCAAAACTTTTACCGCCTATTGTGACGGCCCCGACTTTACCGCCGCCGCCGCCCGTGAACTTTTCCACCTGTACAGGGCAAGCGCCGCCGCCCTGATTATGGCCGCGGCTGATTATCGCGCCGCTATTACCAACGGCAACACCCCTGACCCCGCGCCCGTTTTGACCGCCGCCCGCGGTTATTTGGGCAAATTCGCCCCTGACCGCCGCGCCGCCGCCGCTATGCTTTTTGACGTGGCAAGCGGAGAGACTGACGCCGCCGCCGCCGCCCGTATTGTTACCGCTTTGGCCCCCGTTGCTGTCAATGGCACCGCAAAAGATACCAACGGCGCCCGCCGCGGTACAATCAACCTGAACGCGGATTCTGCAGCGACTTCCACTGTTATGGCCGCTTTGGAACAGTGGGCACTTGACCGTCTGGACGGCGTACAAGCAAGCAACGCCGCCGCCCTGGTGGAAGATAAGAAAGCCCGCAAGGCCGCCCAAAAGGCCGCCCGTGAACAGCGCAAGGCTGAACAGGCCGCAAAAGCCGCCGCCGTTGCCACTGTCCAGGCAAAAGCAAAAGCGCCGCGCAAAACCACCAGCAAGGCAACCCCAAAAGCGCCCGCCGCCACTTTGACCGCCGCCCGCGCCTGATTTGATTCACCGCGCCGCCCTCTTTTGGGCGGTATGGCCCCACGCTGCAAGCGTTCACGCCGCGGGACTGAAAACACAAAAGCGCCCCAAAAAGCGCCCCTGTGTTACTGATTGCAGCACCGCGCCGCCCGGTATAGACGGCAAAAGCACTTTGACAATAGAATGAGCAGGTTGACACAAAAGCCGGGAACGGTTTACCTGTGCGCCCTGTGCTTAAAAAATGCCGTGGGAACACGGTGCACGCAAAAGGCCCTGTTTGTTCGCAATACTGATTCTTGTTTTACCATGCCGCCGCAAAAAGTGTGCATAAATTCCGCCCGGAAAGTGTACCCTTTGCAGCCTGGCAACGGGGTTTTAATCCCGCGTCAATATGGTAAAGCATTGTAAAGCGCAAAACCCAACTTGCAAAACCTGTATAGGTTACACAAGTGTACATATATGGCGGTTTTGTCGCGGACCCGTGGTTTAAGCCTTGCACCTCTTGTCAACCCGGAAAGTGTATTCACACGCCGTTATAACAATGGCCTGTTTTTTCACAGGTTAATTATAACATTTCAGCCGGTAAAATGCAAGAGTACAAGCGCCACAAAACCACGCGCCAAAACAAAACCGCCTTTTATAACCGGGCAAAGTGGGCATGACCACCGCGCCCGGAAAAACGAATGTTTGAATAAATTATACAAAAGAGGTGTACCCAAATGTCACGCAAACACGCAAAACCCGCCGCTAAAAGTGTGGCCGGGTATAAAATGAAAAGCCCGCGTCAATGCACCAGCCCCACGCCCTGGCACGGGTATACCCTGCAAGCCGGGGACATTTACGGGGTTGACCGTGTTGGCCCCTATGTTGCCCGCCCGCATATGTACAAGGGCCAAATGATTTTTATGCGCCCTTGCCGTGGGCAAAATGAATCTTTTTGGGTGCCGTTCCGCGCAACCGCTGAAACGTCCGAACATGTCGCCGAAATTTTCAAGCGCTTCCCCATGACCCCGCCGGAACACGCAACGGCGGAATACCGGAAAGCCCTGGCGACCTATCGCGCCGCCAAAATGAAAGCCCTGGCCCCGCGGTTTTTCGCCGCTCAAATGCAGGCCGGCGTGATCCGCAAAAATCATTTCAAGTTCAAAAGCCGTCAGCACGGCAACTGCCACGAATACCGCCTTGCCACTCTCCTGGCCTATGGCGATAAAGTGGAGATCAACGGCCACCGCGTTGCCGTCACGGATAAAATCGGTTTGTATCTTGACGGCGGTGCGTTCTAAACCGCCGCAACGAAAGGAAGCCCCATCATGAAAAAGCTAGCAAAATCCCTCGCCCGCTTCATCCTGTTCAGCGCCGCCGAGTGCGCCATTCTCTTTGGTCTTCCCGCCCTGGCCACTCGCCACCCCTTCATCCTGTTGGCCGTTTCCCTGTCCGTTTTGATTCTGGCCGTGTATGCCACCCACAAACCAGTGGCCAAACCCAAAGCGGCAAAGCACCGCACCGCCACCCACCGCAAAGCAGCATAACCATGAACCACTCTGTTATAAATATCATGAATTGAAAATGATTTTTGCGCTCTGATTCTATCATCAGGGCGTTTTTTATTGCCTGGATTATATCATTGCGTAGCAAAAAAAGGAAGTGCAAGCCCAAAAATGAAACGTAAAATCAAATCGCTTTTCCTAACCGCGGCCGCTTTGTATGCTGCTGGCTGCATTGCGTTGTCAACCGCGGCAACTGTTACCGGTTCGCCTTGGCTTTCCACACATCATCGCGGTCTTGTGACTGCTCAACTCCAAGTTGATTCTGCCTTTGGCGTCTGGCTTGAATTTTACTCCCCGTTTGATAACGCCGATGATTCCAGCGCCGGAATCGCCCTGTATAACCCAAGCTCTGAACTGTCCGCCGTCTGGTGCAACTGGTTCTAATCAAGATTGAATACTATACGCAAGCATGAAAGGAAGTCCCCAAATGAAACCTCGCCGCATTCTCTCCGCTCTCCTCCTCTCCCTCGGCCTTATCCTCCTGACCTTCGCCGCCACCTGCCGCCTGGTCATGACCAACATCCAAATTGATTATGACCCGTCCAGCCCCGCAACCGTCACCCTCACCGTCTTTGGCCAGTCGGATGAATACGCCCTGGCCATTGATGCCGATTGAATCCCCTACCAAAAACAGCATGAAATGAAAGGAAGTACCTAAAATGTTGAATTCTCTTTACGCTCTCACCCTGACCGATTCCCTTCACCTGCCAACCGTCATTGGCTATTTCAATACCCGTCCTGCCGCCTGTCAAGCCCGCCAAAGTGCCCGCGCCTGGTTGGAAGATGAATCCCAGTCGGTCGAAGACCTCAAGTGCTTCTCCGCCTCCGCGATGAACATTCTTGACCAGTGCCGCACCGCAATCGAAAAGAACCCCGCGCACTATGTAGACCTGCGCATTCGGCCTGCCGATGACCTCTCTGACCCCGAAACCACCCCGTTCACGGTCTACTATGAAACCGCAGCCGGCGACCGTCACTTCACCGTTCTGGAAACCATCACAGACCTGGCCGCCTCCCGCATCGTTTCCCACACCATTCCCAACTGCAAAGTCGTGGTAACGGCCTTCCCGGATGAACACGTTGAGACCGTTGGCTATACCGAAGTCAAGGCTGAGATGTTGGATGCCCTCGCCCTTCATCAGCCCAAACTCACCGCTGATTCCCTCGCTGAATTCGCCAAGCTGGCCGAGTCCGGCACCATCACCCGCAGCCAGTTTGAAACCTTTGCCTATCACGCCGTCAATTCTCCCCTGCCCAATGAAAACTTCACGGACCTCAACGCACTTGCCGATACCCTCCGCAAGGCCCTGGATGAAGGCACCCAGATTATTCTCTGATGGAAAGGAATCCCGCAATGAAACTGCAATACCACAAAATCCGTGGCGTGGATAAGTCCGTCTGCACCGCAGAGCAGAAAATCGCCTATAACATGGCCTCCCGCATCTATGGCGATATCCGTTTTGCCAAAGTCTGGCAGCAGTATGATTCCGACAATGTCCCCGCCTTCCTCCAGAACGATTGGGAATCCAAAGCAATCCGGACCTACTTTACCACCTGGCAGCGCGATTATAACAAAGCGTCCGCCTATTACAACGAAGACGCAATCTTCAGCGCCCTGCGTGCCGGCCTGCATGATTTTATCACCAACCACGGCCCCATCCTCACCACCTACAAGGAAATCGGCCAGGCATTCCCCGCCCACTACCTCTAAATAAATTGAATCATGAAAGGAAGCTGCAAAATGAATACCCCCTATGCTCTCATTCTCACTGATTCCACCCACGCACCTACCGTCATCGGCCATTATAACAGCCGCCAAACGATAGATGAAATCTGTTCCGCTATTCGCAGCTACTTCACCGATGACGAACCGGTTCTCCCCACGGATATCATTCCCGGCACCGCCCAGGTTCTGAATGAATGCCGCACCGCAGTCCAGGCACGCCCCAACCACTTTGTCAACCTGCGCAGCCTGGCCATGAATGATCCCTATCGCATCTGTCAGCCTGAACTGCGCCAGTACGCCGTCACGTTTTATATTCCCTGCGCAAAATGCGTTACTTATTTTACTGCCATGTCCACCACCATCGCGGAACGAATCGTGCAGAAAACGCTTGAGAACGCCAAGAATGTCACCGCCTTCTGCATCCCGTCTGACCACCCGGAATATAAAGGCATTTTTGCCGACCGCAAAGAAATTCCTGCCGCCGACCTTGATTCTATCACCTGGCTTTAACACTGAATCACAAGATGGAAGGAATTCCGCAATGATTGTTATAAAAGATAACGAACGTCTTTACGCAACCTCCTGGCAGTATAACTCTGCCCGCATCCTCACCCGCCTGGCCCAGCTCGTCACGGCACAGGGCGGTAAAGTGAAACCTCTCCACCCCGCCGTCCTCTCCGACCGCAATCTCGAAGACGCCTGCACCGCCACGCAGCGTCGTCTTGAATACTGGAACAAACTCACCTTTACTTACGACCCCGATGAACGGCAGACAATAGTTTCCAAACTCCAATGTGAACTCGACAACTTCCGTTCCATCCCTAACACCCCCATCGCCGTCACCCACACCAGCTATATCAGCTTCGCCATGAATGGGTTTTACTATTCGTTCAGCCTGGACGATAACCCCTTCTTCCCCTTCTACTACATGAAAACCCCGATTGAAAATGGCGCTTACTCCGGCGATGCCTGCATGGAAAACGCTTCCAAGTCCTGGGCCGTCAACGCACTTCTTGGCTTTGGCTGCCCCCAGTCCGAAATTGAATCCGCTGCCGGGGCCATCCTTGCCCTGCTTCTCGCCGCCCCGCTCTCCACCCTCCGTCACGATACCAAGCGCACCCGCATCCCCAACACTTACGATTCCGGCTACCACTTTGAAAACATCCCGGTCAAAGAACGCCGCCTCAAGATTGATTTCTGATCGTCAGTATGTTATACTGTAACCAAAGAAAGGACGGTGCCCCATGGCTCTTGACAAGAACGACATTGAACTCCTCCGCCAAATGATGACGGAAGTATCCCGCGAAGTATCCCGCGAAGTATCCCGCGAAGTATCCCGCGAAGTATGCGGTGAACTCATTAAAGAATCCGAAACCCGTATGATGGCCTACATTGAAAGCCATGTCGAAAAGAAACTTGATATGACCATCGAAGCCGTCAACGCAACCAATGAACGCATCGACCGTTTGACCAGTCGCATTGACGACCTGAGCGAAACCACTCTCGCAAACACTCTGTATATCGTCAAGAATGCAAGCGGCAAAAATCCTCCCCAGGCTCAGTAAAAATGAATCACGAATCCCCACCGCGCCTTGGCTTCATCCCCAGGGCGCTTTTCTTATACCCAAATATTTCAGAATTAAGTAACAGTATTGTAAATCAAAGTTTCGCTAAAGGAAGGAATTTCATCATGGCATACAAACGTAAAACGGAGGACGTGTACGAAGTCGTTTATGATTACGGCTATGGCGACGGCCTCGAAGTCCTTACTCGGTGCAGCACCATGCGGGAAGCGAAAGCCGACCGCAAAGCCTACATTGAAAATGAACACATCTGCCCCATGATCCGCAAACGCCGCTACCCTATTCATAACAACGCCGCTTGCTAAAGAAAGGTCGAACCCAAAATGAAAACCAAAACCCGCCGCCCCTTCAACCTCCAATCCGAGCTTTCCCGCCTGGAACTCAACGGTGCCTGTTCTTATGACGGCAAACCCCTCATCCTCCTGGAACAAGCCTACTGCGCCTATGATTGTTACCACGGCATCGCCCAGTATGTCGCCACCGCCATCTCCCCCAACGAAATCGCCAAGGATTTCACCGCCCCCTGTTATGTTGTCACCTGGCCCATCATTCACCCCACCGCCGAAAACGAAGAGGACGCCTGCGATTGGTCCACCCCCGACGGCCTCACCCCCAACGGCAAATATGATTTGGAGCGCCATTACTATTACTGATGTCCAACATCTTGTACTGGCGTATCACAACGTTTGGTTGTATAATCCAATCATAAACCAAACCGCAAAATAAAATTATTTCTCCGTTTTCACCAAACTTTTCAAGCAAAAATCCGCATAATTTCTACCATCCCAACAAATATCATGAACAAATTGTAAATTCAGTGAAAGGAAGTATTCAAAAATGTCTTATACTCTTTGGTCCCTTGTTCTTACCGATTCTCTTCATGCCCCCTCTATCCTTGGTTTTTTTAATACCCATAATGGTGGTGTTGACGCCTGTGGGGCCGTAGAAAGATATCTAACTCACCAACTCAATCGTTCAGATAACTTTTCCAATTTTTCCGGCACCACCATGCGCATCCTGGATGAATGTGCCGCCGCAATCGAAAAGAACCCCGCGCACTATGTAGCCACGAATCTCTGCCCTGTTGAATCTCTTTCCACCCCTGAATCGAACCCTTTTACGATTTATTATACGACGGAAGCCGGTAATCGTTACTTTACTACATTAAAAGCCCTCGTAAAAGTTGATGCTGGGATTATCGTTATGAAAACTGTACCTCACTGTAAAATCCTTACCACTGCTCCTGACGACCCGGTTGAATCCGCTAGTTACACTGAGATTAAGCCTGAAATGCTCGACTCTCTTGCTATTCACCAGCCAAAGTCTACTAAAAGAGCTCTTTTTGAATTCGCCAAGTTGGTCCAGAATGGCGCTATTACCCGCGGTCAATTTGAAACCTTTGTTCACAGTGTCGTTAATAATCCCTTGCCTAATGAATCTATCGACGACTTAAAAGAAACCGTTTCCGATCTCCGTCGATGCCTGAAATACAACATCAAGATCTTAATTGACGGTAAATAAATCACCATTCTAAAAAGTTGTATTAACCAAACCATAAAATGAAAGGAAGTACACCATGCCCACTCAAATTCTCAACCTTACCCCGCACGAAATCAACATTGGCACCGCCTCCATCAAGCCCTTCGGCGTGGTTGCCCGCGTCTATGTTGAATCCATCTCCGACGGCGAATTCACCACCGCTTCCGGCGCAACCATCCCCACCTCCCACTCCTACTATGGCGATGTCGAAAACCTTCCCAACCCCATTCCCAATACGATTTACATTGTCAGCGCGTTGGTTGCCTCCCGCGTTCCCACCCGTTCCGATGTTTTCTACCCCTGCTGTATGATCCGCGATGACCAAGGCCGCGTCATCGGCTGCAAAACTCTCTGCTGTGCCGCCGCCCCCGTCCTCGCCGCTGTGCATTAACCGCAGCGCAAAATGATTCAACGCCACTCGTGTTATTGATGAAAAGCGTGTTGATTCTAAAGAAAAAGCCGAACATCCCGAATGTAAAGTCACTGGCTGCATCATGAAATCTAAACGCTATTCTGTAGCAGACCGTATCCGCTGGTGGAACCATACTTTAACCCCTGAAGCACGCGAAGTTGTTCGTTCTATTCCCAACTTTGACCCCGATATTTTTGAAGAAATCACCGGCATTCCCGTTTGAATCTTATAACGAAAGGAATTACTGCCATGGTTTATAAAGTAACCACCCTGAAAGACCTCCCCGGTATCCCCGCTGGGTACTCGTTCTGTTATGAAGAAGGCGAAAGAGGTAAAGGCCCCGTTCTTTTTGAACTTAACAATACAAAATCCAGACATCTATCCCAAAGTAACCGCAGCTTCTTGATTGATGCTATCCTGTGGCATTCCAAAAACTGGATGAAAATTGAACCGCTTTACCAAAACCTTGTTGACCTCCGTTGCCCCTACTGCGGCAACCCTTACGGCATTATTCGTGCTGGCAAGTCCAACCCTTTAACAGGCAATCCTCGTATTAAAATTGAATACAGTTGTGGTCACGGCGATTATTCTTTTGAAATATCCTCTTCTAAAGAATCTTCAAGTAAGGAGGGTTAAGTATGATCTCTTATCTTAACGTCAAGCAGCTTCAAGCCTTAGCCGAAATCCCCAAAAGCCTTGTTGTCGATTGCAATGGAGAACCGGACGGAACGATATATTTTACCAAGGTCAATAAGTCTGCTGTGTCCTATTATGATATTATTAGATACCTTGATAAGTTTACGGCCCCCACTGTCAGAACTCGTGCTGATATTGCTTTTATCACAGGTGATATCTGTACCCGGCCTCACAATAAAAATTCACAAGCAAGCCGTTGGCTTATCATCTCTCATGAATATCATATTTACTCTTGTATTTTATCCGCCGTTCCTTCTTGGGATGACCGTCAAGAAGATGTTGAACTCAGCTTGGAGCATAATCCCAATCGTATTTTTCTTATAGAGCGGGAGGATGGTAAAAGCAAAAATGAAAAGTTTACCTATAATTTTTATCAGGTTTCGGATACGCCTACTCCACCAACACTAGACGAATACAGCGTTGAAGATAAAATTCTGTTTATAAAATCGTATGAAGATTGCTTCCCTAGACCTGGATTCTATTTGAAATTTGTTGAAAGTTCTAGTTTTGAAGAGCTGAATAGAACGCGCAAAACTCTTATAGACAGATTAAACGTTGTCAAATCCAGACTTGTATACCTTGTTCAAAACGATGACACGGAGGACTAACCATGATCCATCACATCATCCTCTCCCAGCTCCGCACCTTTACCCCTCCGGCCACACAATTCGGCGCCGATAATGAACCCTATATGGTCATCCAGGTCAACCATGTCCCCCTGGATTTTCAGCAGCTTACTTCCTTCCTCTATGAATTCACTTACCCCACCCCCGCTTCCCGCGAGGACCTTCTTATGGCCTCCGCTTATCTTTCCAATATCAACAACGGTAGTCGTGAAGGTTTTTCCTCCGGTCATCCCCGCCTGCTTTTCATCTCAAAACTTTCCGGCCAGAGCATTTATAATCTCGACCCTGCCCCTGATAAGATTGACGCCACGCAAAACGATATTGATACCGATCTGGAGTACAGTACCGTTCGCCTTTTCATCCTGGAATGTTTCGGCAAAGAGAACTGGATTGTCCATTATGTAACTGACCACTACAGCCCTGCCAATTTCCGCGAGTATCAACCTCTTTCTATGTCCGACTCCGACCGCATCCGCATTATCGCTGATACCGCAACCGCCTACCACGACGAAAACAAATCTCTGCTTCTCAGCTCCTATACAGGCTACCTCAACTCCCGCCTTGAAACCCTTTCTCGTACCAGCGATACCACCACCCTAAAGCTGTTGGCCCACACTAATAAAGTCATCTCTGATATCCTTTACCGCGCCCTCCGCATCGCCGACGAAAACCCCGCCGAGTTCAGCCTCTAATTCAATCGCTCCATCCACAAAGCCCTGCCCGTCACGCAAGGCTTTTTTCTTTTGCCCTTGAAAATTTCAAAGAAAGGACCCCTTTCATAACCATGCTTCCCGAAGAAGAATATCTTGTCCAATCTATCTCCCCCAGCGTATTCAACCGCTATCCGCTTATCCCCATCTTTTCTGACCCGCAGATCGATATCCCGCTCCATAAGTTTGAAGCCCTTCGCCGTGCTTTCTACGATGAATTCAGTTGGTGTTTTCGCACCTACGGTTATTCCAACGCAATAAAAGAATGGATGCACCACACAACCGATTTCAATCTGGAAACTGATCCTAAAAAGCAGTTTGAATTGCTTCGCAGATGTAACTATGGCGGCATCTATCTTAAACCCTACAGAGCTTCCAAGAATGAAGAATATGCCGAAGATTTTTACAGGACCATGTACCTCTACCTCCATTCCGTTTTCGACCGGGCGCAAAAATATTACCAGAAAGAAGGATCTACACATGCCGCAGAATGATATTGAACTCAAAGAACGCTACTCCTGCATTCTGGATGAAGCAATCACCAAAGTAAAATCCCACAACAGTTGGTACTATCTTTCAAAGAACCAGCTGGCCCAGCGCATTGTGTCTGAATTTGACGCCATCGCTACCGCCCAGGATTTCCCCGCACAGCTTCCCGTCCGCAATGTGATTTCGTATAGCCTCACCGCATTCAAAGAGTACATTCGTCTTGGCTGTTACTGGATTGCCGCAAAAACCGGCGAGCGTTATAACCCTGCCACCATCTACATGGCCGGCCGCCGTTACTGCGCTGCAACCCTCAACGATAATTCTTATATCAACATCCGCACCCTGGAAACGATTTTTGGCGACCCGCTCTTCCACTCCCTCTTTGTTATCGGCTGTTATAACTTCATCCACGAATCCGCTCAGCCCGTCCCACAGCCCAAAATTGAACCGTCTCTTACTCTCCAGTCCGCCACTACCCTCGCCGCTCCTCCCATCGCACCTACCGTTCCCCTCACCAAAACGAACACCGTTTCCTGTTCCACTACCCAAACCTGCGCCGCTTACAAACCCGTACCCAATGACCCGGCCAAACCGTAAGCGCAACCGCAAGAACAAAACCGCAACCACAAAAACCGTCCCCATTCCAAACGCCGGACGCACCGCCCTCTTATATATCTTTCTTTATCTTTCTATATAAACGCTATTGACGTGCTGTTTTTGGGCCGATTTTGAACCTTCCTAACCACAGTGACACGCAGTTTTCAGCCCGATTTTGAACCCTGCCTTTACTAACCCACCAGCGCACCGGGTTTGTACCGCCCAAAAACGAACCGATTTTGTCCTTGCCCAATGATTCCCAAATCCATATTCTCGCAACATTTGCACTATTGATTTCGTCAGGATTTTTGTTTATACTAAGAATCACCAAGCAGGCATAGCACCACCTCACCAGCGCCCCATACAGCCCCGCCAGGCCCCGTTTCATCTTGGCCGCATCTCTTATTTCCTCGCGTTTCCATCGCTTTTTGTAGCGCCCTGCAGCCTTCCATATAATTCCGTTTCCTTACTGTCTCTTCCGGGCAGTTCTTTTTTATGATTCATATAAGCAAAATTCCTTACTCTTCAATTCTAAAGGAGCTGACCACCATGTACACCATTATCCCCATCCACGGCCATTACGAAATCCGTGACGGCCCCACCTTCATCCAGTCCGCCGATACTTACCGCGAAGCCTGGCATGAACTCGCTTCCCTCATCAATTCCCCAACCTAAGCAATCGTGCATCCCGCACTTTGCAAATATTTGTACATTGGCCAAACGCCAAAGAAAGGACAACATTATGTCTACCATCCGTATCAACGAAACCACTTTCTCCATCACCTCCGCCCTGACCATGGCTCAGCTCAAAACCCTCAAGGCTAAGGCACCTCAGGCTCTGCAGTTGACCAAGCCCGGCAAGAAAACCGACGACCCCGATGAAATCCTGTTCGCCATCGCTCCGTCCGCCAAGCAGAGCATGTCCACCTACGGCATCTGCTTCGCCAAGTCCGCCTTCGGCACCGACAATGCTATCTACGTTGAGGACCTGCCCGCCGACCTCGAAAACATCACCAAGGCCAAGGAGCATGTCGCCGAGCGCATCGGCTTTGCCAAGAAGCACCTGGATGAAATCGAAACCCAGGCCGCCGCAACCCTGGCTCAGCTCAAGGCCGACCACGATGCCATCATCGCCGGCATTGAAGTTTCCACCACGGCACCCCAGGCCACCCCGGAAAACGAAACCGCCGCTCAGTAAGCAAAATGGCCGGCTCTCGCCCCACACAACAAGCAGCCCGGCCATGATTTTTCTTCCCCAATCCACAATCCAACACAAAAATATTTCATCATAAGGAGATTTTCACCATGATTAACGTCACGATCGTCGATAACCTGCACCGCAACACCTACCCCGTTGACCCCAACACCACCCTGCGTTCCGTCCTGGAAGCTCATGATGTCGATTACACCACCGGCCAGACCAAGCTGGATGGCTCCTCTCTGGCTGCAGGCGACCTGGATAAGACCTTCGCGGACTTCGGTATCTCGGAAAAGTGCTACCTGGTCAACATCGCCAAGCAGGATAACGCCTGATTGATTCCGCTCCGGTGGTGTCTCTTCCCCCCCCCACCGGGGTGCTGCCTTACAGGAACAGCCTCCACGCGGCGGGCAGCGGGCAACGCAAACGCGGCCAATCGTTCCAAATCTAATCAGAAAGGAAAAATGAATCACCATGCCTCTTCCCAATTGCACCGATATTCTCAACTACATGTCGCCCACCATCACATGGCAGGACAACACCCCCTGCCGCACCACTTTCAAAGTAATTTTCACCAAGGCTCTGGCCTGCACGGTCTACCCCCGCCTCACCGCAGGTAATACCCTTACCATCCTCGGCGATGATTCCGGCCTGCAGCCTTCCACTAACCCGAATGAATCCCTTCTGTTCTTCGCCACCAATAAAGCCACCATCCCCGATTCCATCCAGGAAGTCAAGGATATCAGCGCTTATCTCTCTGATAAGTACAAAGTTTATCAGGATGCAGCCGCCCGTATCACCATCGTCCAGCCCCAGCACGACGGCGGCCTCTACAGCAGTGTTTTTTACAACCGTGTTGCCTCGGCCATGCCCCGCCTGCTGCCCTGGCTCTTCAAGGATCACCCCCTCACTTCCGATGAACTCGCTTACCTTCGCGCCCTCTCCACCCCGGATACTGGCTCGGAAACCCTCGCCCGGATGGCGGAAGCCCTTTATAACAAAACCGATCTGACCTCCAGGGCCGTAGATAAAGCAATCGAATCCCTCTTCAAAGGTACCATTGACCGCCGTAAAACGGATCTCAAGCGGTCAATTGAAAGTCTTTACCGTAATCTGAAAGAAACCCGCGCCCGTATCTCGGAAATTTTTACCAGAATCACCAGCATCAACTGTGAGCTGACCGGCCTTGACTCCAAAGATGAATCCACCTTTATCACGGAACTCAAGGATTATCTCCACACTCAAAAGGGTATTATCGTCAATTCTGACGGTGAATCGCTTTTCCTCACCATCACCACGTTCCTCTCCAACTATGACCCGGATGATGTCGAAACCTTTGTCCTCAACACCGACCGCCCCTATGAGGATCTTACCGGCGAAGAAGAACACGATGTCCGCATCCTTTTCCGGGCTGTGTTCGTTGACCATATCTTCAAAATCAAACTCGCTGCCACCTATAGGCTTAATTACAACGGCCATGTCACAGCCATGTCCGACCAAATCAATATGAGCGCTATTCAGGCTGTTCCCAACCCTCACATCAATCATCACTCCTGCCTCGGTAACTATGAACCCATGCTGGAGGATGCCGAGGATCGCCGAGATTTTATTGCCGCCATTGCCATCTGTCAGCAGAGCGCCAGCAGCATGAACCTCGTCGAAACAATCTCCACCAAATATTTCTTTGATGATTTCGCCACCGCCTATCACACGGATATCCCCGTCATCCTGACCGCCGCTGGTGAATCCATCACCCCCAAGCAGGCCATTGAACAGCTCAAATCCGCAAACGATTCCGTTAAGGAAGGAGAATAACCATGCAGATCCTCAAAATTGATGAATCCGCTATCACCGCCGCGCTGGAACTCTATCGCCAGCAGCTCCTCACCGGCTCCGTCAAGCTCGCCAAAACCAAAGCAAAAGATAAAATCAACATCAATTTCACCGCCGATGCCTGGGCCAAACAGTCCCGCCTCATTGACGATTTCACTTCGGAGGTCGCCTGGCACGGCCTCATGCACCAGCTCTCCCCTGCCGAGTATGAAATCTATGATATCCTCGTCTATCCCCAGCAGGTTACTGGTGTCACCGTCGAAACCGACCAGGATAAATACAACGACTGGCTGCTTTCCCAGTCCGATGAAACCTTCAACAACATCCGCTACCAGGCTCACAGCCACGTCAACATGTCCACCTCCCCCTCCGGCGTTGACGATGCAAACGAATCCAACATTGTCAATAAGCTCAAGGGCAATGATTTCTACCTCTTCATGATCTGGAATAAACGCGGCGAGTTCACTGCCCGCCTGTATGACTACGCTGCCAACAAAATCTACGATAAAGACGATATCTCTGTTACCTACACCGATACCCTCTCCGATTTTGCCGCCACCGCTCAGTCCCTTGTCACCAAGGCTCCGCCCATCTATTCCAAAACGAACCCTTCTGTCAAGCCCACCGGCAGCACCGTCCCTCACGTCATCTGGGATAACGCCGCCCGCTGCTGGACGGACGATGACGGCAATTATTACGACCACTACCCCACCTATTATGATTATGCCACCAACGGAGGTGCCTTATGAATCTTGCCAAAAGCCTGGATGTCTTCTCCCCGCATGATGTCAAAGGCCGCATCCACATCATTGGCTGCGGTTCGGTCGGCTCCACCATCGCGGAGCTTCTTGCCCGCTACGGCCTGACCAACTTCACTCTCTATGATTTTGATACGGTGGAAAAGAAAAACATCGTCAACCAGATGTTCTTTGATCCTCAGGTCGGCCAGCCCAAGGTGGAAGCTCTCCGCGATATCCTCTGTGCCATCAACCCGGAAGCCAAAAATGATATCCGTCTGGAACCCTCCGGTTGGAACGGTCAGCCCCTCTCCGGTTACGTTTTTCTTGCCGTGGATAACATCGAGATCCGCCAGAAAATCGTGGATGCCAACCGCTTTAACACCTTCATTAAAGCCATGTTTGATGTCCGCACCGCCCTCTTTGATGCCCAGCTCTACGCCGCCGATTGGTCGGATCCCAAACAGGTCAAGGAATTCCGCGCCACAATGAACTTCACCCACGCCGAAGCCACCGCTCAGGTTCCTGTTTCGGCCTGCGGCACTACCCTCGGCGTTGCCCCCACGGTTCGCGTTGCCGCCTGTTATACAGTCGCCAACTTCCAAAACTTCATCAAAAAAGGCGAGCTGATCCACACCGGCCTCTCCGCCCCCTTCAACCTCCAGGGTGAATCCGCATTCCTCGGTCTGTAACCCTGTCATCTTAGCGTTTCATTAAATTTCGTTTGTGTTGTATACTGTAAGCTTTTTCGCTTCAGGCTCTTCGGTCATATCCAAGAGCACGAATTTGTTACCCCGACCCACCCTGCCACCCGATCCTGGCCGGCGGACCTGAAGGTGGCTCCCGAACACATATCGCAGCGTCCAAACCTCATGTCAAGCACCGATTGGTAGAAAACTACTAAATCCAACCAATGGAACCCGTCCATCAGGGTTGAATGTTAGCACAAAAGCTCATTAAAACCAGTCCAGAAGCTCATCAATCCAACGAGCGCCCCATCGGGAATCGACGACTCGAATTGCTGCGGCAGCCCACATCCCTATCAGAACACAAACATAACCCTCACATAAGGAGCACTCACATGGTTTACATCACTTATAACTGCCCGGAACGTTTCCGGGAAATGACGTTTGAAGAACTCCTCCGCGGGGATTTTAACCTCGCCAACCTTTCCACTGGCGGTCACGGTGCTACCCGTACCGTCATCTGCAACAAAGTTCCTCCCCGCATCATGCGCATCACCAAGGTGGAACAAATGATTTTCCAGCTCCAGGCGTTCAACCAGCAGTATGAATCCCTTCGCCTTACCACTCCCCGTTCCAGCCTGTACAACCATTTTTCCATCCCCAAAGCTTCCGGCGGCCTCCGCTGGATCGATGCCCCTAACCCCGACCTGATGAAAGCCCTCAAGGAACTCAAAACCCTCTTTCAGTCCTGGATGTTCGCCGACCACCACACCTGCGCTTTCGCCTATGTCGAGGACCGCAGCGTCCTCTCCGCCGCCAAGCGTCACCAAAAGTTCAATGCCTGGTGGTTCGCCCATTTTGATTTCCACGGCTTCTTTCCCTCCACCACGCCGGAGTTTGTCCTCTCCCAATTTGAACTTATTTACCCTTTCAACCTCATCCTCGCCAGCCCCATCGGCCACGCAGAGCTGTTCAAAGCCCTCGATCTCTGCTTCCTTAACGGCGCACTGCCGCAGGGTACCCCCATCTCCCCGCTCATCACCAACATCATGATGATCCCCTTCGACCACGCCTTCGCCAAGGCCGTCAATCATTTTGAATCCGGCAAGCATAACCCGGACGGAACCCCCATCACCGACCGCCTCTGCTACACCCGCTACGCCGATGATATCGAGGTTTCCTGTAAAGTTATCTTCAATTACCACGCCGTCGAGCGCCTCATCGTCCAGCTTCTCTCCCAAATGAACGCCCCCTTCACCCTCAATGAAACCAAAACCCAGTTCCACTCCCGCGCCGGCCGCAACTGGATTCTTGGCGTCATGCTCAATAAAGATAACCAAATCACAGTCGGCTACCGCAAAAATAAAATCTTCAAAGCCACCATTGATACCTACTTCCGCGATAAACAAAAGGGCAAAAAGTGGCCGGACGAAGACCTTCAGTCCTTCCAGGGCAACATTACCTGGTTCAAGGATGTCCAGCCCGATACCACCAAATACATTATCCAAAAGTATAACGCCAAATACGGCCTCGACCTTGAATCCTGTATCAAGGCCGATCTCGCCCCGCCCAGCGTAACCGCATAATCCAAAAAAATCATTTGTGTTAAAGGTAAAGTTTCGTTTTGATTTTGTTTCAAGTCAAAGCCAAACACCCTCCGGTCATATCCGAGGGTTTGAATTTGTTCCCCTGTCCCACCCCCTGGTGGCCAGCATAGTCGTCTGATCAGGTCCATCATCGAGTTCTAATGGCCAAGATACATCGACACTCCACCTCAAGGCGCATCAGAAAGGGTGTACTAAAGCAGCAAACCCAACAATAAACAACACTCAACATCAGCAAAACACTAAACCAACCCAGAGGCTCAGTCAACAGCATCGACTCGCATCGCCGGCTGCCTCTCATCAGCTTTCACAAATTGATTTTTATCTCCATTCCGCCCCATGGTTCCGGGGCATTCCCAGGCGCTTCAGCTGTTTCTTCCTTTCTTAGCAGCTCGTTGCGCCCCCTGTTCGTGCGCCTGGTAAACGCACGGTCATGGTTTTACTTTCCTTTCGCTGGGCCTCCGGCCATCCCAATGGTTGGAGCGCCTGGTAATACCCCGGAACCCGCTTACACAATGAATTCAGGTGATTTTTTATGAAACTTATCTCCCCCGGCTCACGGGTCAAATTCCATACCGTAGAACAAATCCACAGCCCGGACCACGATCCCTTGAAAACTGAATTTCAGGCCATCTTTCTCTCCGGCACCGTCCACGATGACGATGGCAACCGCGTCACCGTCTGGACCGATGATTCCCGCACCTTCCGCGTTCCTTATGAATACATCACCGAAATCCAGGACCCCACCGATCCTTTCACCTATGAATTCCCCAACCTCGTACCCCCGTCTACCGTTTCTTTTGATGAAATTATTTCCGTCCTCTAATTCCTACAGGTGATTCTTATGGACCCTTATTACATTCAACCCGGCACTCCCGTCTATTTTAAAATCATAATGCTACATGGCGCAGCCCATCGTACCCTTCACGGCTTTGTCCAATCTGATAATGGCGTTTATGTCACCGTTATTGTCCCCAGTATGAATAACAAAACATTTGTCATCACCCATTCCGCCCTTACTTATGACGATACCCCCGAAGCCGTCACCCCCGCTCCTCTCCCCACTCCTCCTATCTCTTTTGATGAACTTATTTCTCAAGGCAGGTGATCTCCATGACCCCTTTCCTCCCCGGCTATGAACCCGGCACCTGGGTCGAAATCATTTCTCCGCACGAAATGCTTCGCTCCCTTCAGTATGATTACGGTAACACTCTTACCCTCGCCGATTCTCTCCCCTTTGAGCCTATCCTCGGCAAGCAGGGCAAGATCGTTGCCATCCTCGGCAAATCTGGCCTTCTCCGCCTCTACTTTCCTCACGACGATTCCTATCACATTATCCAGCCCGACATGATCTCCCGCACCATCCCCGCTCCGTATCTCAGCTTTGATTCTCTTATCGCAAACCTCTAACCCCCTCACAGAAAGGAAGCTCACCATGAACCCTACCTATAACGTTGGCGATGTTGTCCAAATCATCTCCGAAGAAGAAGTTTATTCCCATCCTACGGATGACTGCGGCAATTTTATTCTTGCCCGTTCCAGTTACGGCTTCGACGATTCTTTTCACAGAGATAAACTTCCTGTTTGCGGTTGTTCGGCTGTCATCACTAGAATTTCCGAAAGTGATGCAGGGAACCTATACAAACTCACCCCTCTCTTCGCTAAAGACAAAAACGTTTTTCCCTGGGATGACTGGTTCTTCTCCGCCGCTGAATTTCACCCTTGTATCGTTTCTCCGCCCCCGGTTTCCATGTCCTTCGATGATTTACTTCAAGGTGGTGCTTAACTCATGCCGTCTTATCCTCACAAATTTCAGCCTGGCGATACGGTCACAATCCGCGCTTGGGATGATATGCTCTCTCGATATGGTAGCCTGGGTGAACAAGTAGGGATTAAAACCCCTTATATAGCTTTTATAAATAAGATGAAACAGTGTTGCGGTCGCTCTTTCAAAATCAAAAGTGTCCGGCCATCCTTTAACAATGAACATTGGATTTATGTATTAGACGACGGCCACTATTTCCCTTTTACTGAAGACATGTTCGTTTTTGCCCCACCTGTTCCTGCTTCTACCATTTCCTTTGATGATCTTCTGAAAGGAGCCACCCCGCAATGAATCCTCCCATCCTTCCCAACGGCACCCTCGTCCAGCTCATCTCCACTGCAGAGTTTGATTCCCATTGCCGCGCTCCCGGTGATAGTGCCTATCTCGGCAAAGCGCCTGACGGAACTGATGATATCATGGATGTTTCCCGCCGCCCCTTATGCGGCTGTATCGCAGAAATCGTTGGCTATTGGCACAAAAGCTTCCCTTATTACACGCTCAAACTGGTCGATGCCTCCACCGCTGCTAATCCTGAATTTGCTTCCGGTAAAGACCGTTTTGGTTCCTCCGGTTTCTCCCGCAATGAATTTCATGTTCTTTCCGGTCTTCCCTCTCCTTCCACTCTTTCCTTTGATGATCTCCTTCAAGGCGGTGTTTAACCTATGTCCACTCCCAAATATGTTTTCTCCCCCGGTGATCGCGTCATCGTCCGCCAGTGGGGTTCCATGATGGAAGAATTCGGCTCCGATCCTTACGGTGGTATCGCTGTTCATCCCAATAAACTTTCTTTTGTTCTTAACATGAAACCTTTCTGCGGCAAAGAGTTTATTGTTGTCAAAATCGTTCATGATAAAAATCTTCCTGATGAACCCATTTATTTTCTCGATTATTTATCGTGTACTCATGCAGGCTTTAATGTTGATGATTCTCCTCACGGTTGGTTTTTCACCTCCGCCATGCTCCTCCCTGTCCCCGCAACCCTCCCTCCTGAACCCAAAAACCGTATTTCCACCCCTTCTATTACTTTCGATGATTTACTTCAAGGAGTCCAATAACTATGAATACTGCCCTTAACCCCAATAATTATCCTACCTACAACGTCGGAGATGAAGTTACCATTCGCCAGTGGGAAGACATGGAGTCCGAATTTGGTTTGAACAGATATGATGCCATTAAAACCCCACAAGCTTTGTTCACAGAGCCTATGAAACAATATTGCGGACAGACACTCCCTATTGTTCGTATAGACCACTATTCACCTTCGAGTTTTGATTTTTATTATCTCGGCGGTAGCAGAGCGGTTTTTACTTCCCCCATGTTTGAACAATCTTATCCCACAGTTGTCTGCGTCTCCACTCTCACCTTCGATGACTTACTTCAAGGAGCTACCCCATGAGTTTTTATTCTGAATTCAATCAGGATATCTGTTTCTGTATGTCCAAATGCCAAAACAAATCCTGCCCCCGTCACCCAGTTCATATCAACTGGCAAATCCCCAAGCATAAATACTACGGCGCTTCCATGGTCGATTTCGCCAACAAAACCCCGCCGTGTCCCAACTACCAACCTCAAAAATAAAACAGTTTAACAAGGTATAGAATCATTTGCTGATTATGTTTCAGTTTATGCTTCACTCTTCGGTTATATCCAAGAGTTTGAATTTGTTACCGTGTCCACCTCCTGGAACACGCCCGCCGGTTTGCAGACTCCGCCGCCGCACAAGGCTTCATTCCAACATCAACAAGCATACTACAATATCAAAAGCACGATAACATGTCGTTTCCATATCCACCGTCAGGTCACCCTCAGAAGATCGACCCTCACCAGCTTGTTCCCTGTTTTATTTTTGAATCTATTTTTACCATCAGAAAGGATCAACCATTATGACCAAACTTACCTACACCCTCGCTATCATCAACGGCACTGTCTGCTATGAATGCCAGCCCTCCACCCCGCACGCCTTCTATTCGGGCGGCGGCTGGTTCGCCCCGTTCTGCACCGTCCTCGAACTTACCCGCAAAAACACCGTCAAAGCATAACAAATATCCAATATCCATTTATCCCCATATCATCCCATTTTATTTCAGAAAGGAACTTTCAAAATGACTCAAAATCTTACTCTTGTCACCCAAAAGCCTTTTGGCTCTCTGACCTGCAATGTATATCAGGACGATTCCAATAAAAATGAATTCTACATGACCCGTGAACAGATCGGTACAGCGTTAAATTATGAGCAGCCGAACAAAACCATTGCCAAAATTCATGAACGAAATGCTGACAGACTTGATCCACTTTCAACTGTCGTCAATCTGTCGAATGTTGAAGGAGACCGATATGTGACCCGTGACACCCGTGTCTACACCCTCCGCGGTGTTATGGAAATCTGCCGCTTCTCCCGCCAGCCCAACGCGGATCAGTTCATGGACTTCGTATGGGACGTTATGGAATCCCTTTACTATGGCCGCAGCGTCCTCGCCACCCCGGACCAAACCTCCGCCGTCGCCATGCAAACCATCCAGGCCCTCGTCGATTCCACCCTCAAAACCCAGGCCGAAACCACCCGCTGCATGGTCACAATGACCTCCACCCTCGCTGCCCTCGCCAACCACTTTGCCGGCGCTGTCCCCGCTCAGCAGCCTGCCCCGCAACCCGTCACCGTCACCCCCATGGATTATGCCGTCCATGATGAACCTGCCCCCAGCCCCAAAAACGAATTCACCCCGGCACCTGCCTCGCAAAAGTCAAATGTCTCTGTTGCTGTAACCTCCAAACCTGTATCCGCCCCCGTTACCTGGCGTGATGAAGTCTACCAAACCATGGATAAAATCATCCGCAACGCCCCGGAGCTTTACCCCTCCCGCCGCGATATCCTCAATCAGATCTACGCCAAAATGAAACGGGATTACGGCTTTGTCCAGGAGCAGGAACGCATCAACTACCGCAAAGCGCACGCCTGCACCTCCTACCTCTCCACCATCCAAATCATCGGGGCCTCCACCACCTACCGCGAAATCTTTGATTCTATTTTGAACGATATCTATAACGATGCCATCATTAAGCACGTCCGTAAAAACGATTCCAACCCCAATTCTCAGCTCCCCCTCGGTGTCCAGCGGGAACTCGGCCTCATCAAAAACGAACCCTGCATCATCAAGTCCCCCACCACCGACCTTGATTCTCAGCCCGTCCCTGCTCCCCTCCCAGACGAACCCAAAAACTATAAGCCCATCCCCTCTCAGTCCCTCCTGGATGAACGTGCCGCCGCCATCAATGCCGCCATCGCCAAGGCAGCTGCCATCTACCATGATACCTCCTGCAACTTCTCCGTCACCTACCGCAATGTCTATAAAAATATGAATACCGATTGGGACGAAGTTCATACCCAGTTCCGTGCCCGCTATCACCGCGGTGCCCAGCAGCTCAAAACCCTTGTCATGTACAGCGGTGTCCTGTTTGACCGTTTCAATACCGCCGTCACTGCCTACATCAATGCCGCATCCAAGCCGGATCTTGAATCCGCACCCGCAAAGGAGGCTTGAATATGTCCATCCTCACCGTCCCCGTCCAAACTGAGCAAACCCTCACCGGCACCTACGCCAAATCCGGCAATGATCTTTATTTTATCTCCGAAGACCCCGACCTCTTCCCGCCTAATCCCCGCACGGATTGGGATTGCTACTCCACATTCTATATCGCCCCCAACCGTTATTTCTCCGGTGATAAACCTGTCAGCGCTTTTGTCCCTGATGTCAAAGCCGGCATTGAACCTGAATACGTCAAGCTCCCCATCTATGCCTACGTTCACTCCGCCATCGCTCTCTCCACCACGCCGTTCCATGATGATTTTGATTCCGGCCTTTCCGGTTTCGCCGTCTGCACCCGCCAGAACGTAGCCGACCTCGGCTACTCCACCCCGGACTGGCGCTCTCGTGCGGAGAACGTGATCAAAAGTGAGCTTGAACTCTATCAGCAATACCTCAACGGCGAAGCAAAAACTCTCACCCTCTATCAATATAACCCCGATTCCAATGCGTGGGAAGAAAACGATTCCTGCGGCGGCTGCTATAACATCGAATCCGATCAGGATATGGTTGATGTCTTCTTTTCTAACGCCACCGCTCTCGACCACCCCGATTTTGAATCCTGAACCCCTACATACAAAAAGGAAGTTGATCTTATGCTTTACACCGTCAACGGTCACGAATATTCTTCCGATTCCACCCCCAACCAAAAAATTCTCGATCAGCTTATCGACCGCGAAGTCTTCTGTAATATGAACCAGGAAATGGATTTTATCCTTTCCGCCCTCGCTACCGGCGCTGATATCCCGGAAGCTCCTCCCTTCGATGAATCCGATTACGAATCCGCACTCTGTGATGCCTCCCCCGAAACCTGCTCCGAGTGCGGTTCTTCCAGCTGCTTTGATGAAGTTGACGTCACGGATCTCGATGATTCCAAATTCCAAAACCCAAATTATGATTCTGACGCCCCGGAACCTGTTGACCCCTATATCTGCCCCGTCTGCGGCCTCACCTATCCCACTCTCGCCCAAGCCCGCGCCTGCTGCGGCGATGAAACCGTTCATGTCTGCCGGGATTGCGGCGCTGTCTATTCCGATGACGAATACGATGACCTCGACACCACCCCGCCCGAAATCTTTGAATGGTGGGCGGTCTCCAACTGGCTTGGCGAACAGCTCAAAGCCCGCGGTGAAGTCGTTCTCGATTGCTGGGGCAAGTCCTACTGGGGCCGTCAGACCACCGGCCAGTGCATCTCACTGGATTATGTTATCGCTTCCATCGCCGATGAAATGCAAATCCTTGACGGTCAGCCTCACTCCTGGACACCCAAACCCCAGTCTAAACCCGCCGCAATTCCCGTTTCCAACTCCATCCCCGGTGCCGCCTGTTACGGTGCCCACACAGTACGAACGGAGTGATTCCTCATGACCTTCCAAGACCTCTATCCCGGCCAGCGCGTCCGTATCCTCTCCTGGGATGAACTCAATTCCATCAGTCAATACCACTTTAATGGCCTTCTACTGCCAGATCGTTCAATTTTTAATAACAAAATGAAATACCTCTGCGGTGTCACCGCAACGGTAACAGATCATATTCGATCTTTTTCTACGAATTATTGCTATTTTAATTCGTCTTCTCTCATTTTAGATGACGGCGTTTCTCTCTCTACAAATCGGAATGACGGCCTCACTTGGCTCCTCTCCCCCGCCATGCTCGCCCCTCTCAATGAATCCCCTTCCGCCGTTCCTCCCGCCATCTCTTTTGACCAACTCCTTGCCGGAGGTGAACTTCCTCAATGAACCCTCTTAACCCTGCCGATTATCCCACCTACAACGTCGGCGATCAAGTCACAATCCGCCAATGGGACGATATGATTGCTGAGTTTGGTTTGAACGAAGCGGGAAGTATCGACGTACCGCAAAGTTTTACCAGAGGAATGGAACGGTGTTGCGGTAAAACGTTTACCATCTGTGCAGAAATCGGGAAAGGGGGTCATGGCTTCCCCATCTATCGGTTCTCCGCCAACGGCTATAGTTATACCGCCCCCCATGTTTGAGCAATCCAAACTCCAATCCGTTCCGCCCTCTTCTCTTTCCTTTGATGATCTTCTCCAAGGTGGTGCTTAACCCATGCCGTCTTATCCTCACAAATTTCAGCCTGGCGATACCGTTACCATCCGCGCCTGGGATGATATGCTCTCTCAATATGGTAGCGCCGGTAGATTTGGAATTAAAACCCCTTATATAACCTTTAGTGGTGATATGAAACAGTATTGCGGTCGCTCTTTCAAAGTCGAACATGTCCGGCCATCCATTAACGATAAACATTGGATTTATGCATTAGACTGCTGCTATCTCCCTTTTACCGAAGACATGTTCGCTTTTGCCCTGCCTGTTTCTGCTTCTCCCTTATCGTTTGATTCTTTACTCCAAGGTGGTGGTTTCTTTTGATTCCCGAAACCGATCTTTCTTACCCCACCATCCTTCCTAACCAAAAAATTATCTTCCCCTCCTTCGCTCAATGTAAAGCTCTCTATGATGATTTTCGCCAAAGCTCTAATCTACGCAAACAATCCATCGCTCACTATATGAATTTACCAACTCGGGTTAATATCGGTTTCTGTCCTATTTCTGACTTGGCTGCTGTTTCCCGCGGTGATTTTGATTCCCCTCAAATCGTCACTGCCACAGGTGTCTGCAATCAAAATTTCTTTCAATTCACCACCCAGGATGGCAAAATGTGTTACGCTTCAAAAATTTATGCTACCTACCAATCTCTTATTGAATCCTCCCCCGTGCCTACTCCGCCCTCTCCCATTTCCTTTGATGACCTTTTGAAAGGAGGTTCCTAACCATGCCTTTTAACCCTCAGCCCGGTGATTGTGTCACCATCCGTACCTGGGATGACATGGCAGAAGAATACGGTTTGAATATAAATGGTGAAATTAAAACTCCGCATATCACCATTTTGAAAAGTATGAAACAATTCTGCGGCCTCTCGTATATGGTTGAAAAGATATTTCATAATCCTAAAAGAGATAGCTGCCGTCTTTATGGTGTCGGTTACTATTTTCCCCTCTGTGCTCTTGCCGGTTATTCTTCCTCCTCGCAGTCCGTTCCACCTTCTCCCATCTCTTTTGATTCCCTCCTCCAGCCTCTCACTACCCCCTGAAAGGACAAACCATGAAACAATTTTTCCAAACCGACCCGGACACCCGCCAGTTCTGCCGCGCTATCTCTCCCACTACATACCAGTTCACTGATATCGTTCCTTTTCGCTCCAAGGCGGCCTCTCCCTACCGTGATTATTATGCCGTCGCCGCCGAAACGATCGACCTCTCCACCTACACCATCCGCCAGCTGGAACAGGCTGTTGAACCTTATTACTGTTCTCTGCGCGGCCTTGTCTCTGCCTATGGTTCTGATATCTCTTTCCCGGAAATCCTGCAAATCATCGCGGAATGTATCTTTGAAAATATCGAAGCCCCAAAGCTCGTCTCTCAAGCCGGCGATTATGACCGCGTTATCTCTTACCAGCGTCAATGGATCTCCCGCCAGGAATCTATCCCCGGCCTTCCCAAAACAATGTTCAAATCCCTTACCGATCCCGCCGCTGCTTCTTAAATCAAGGAGATGATCCTATGTCCTACTTCACCCGCTACACTCTCGATGTCTTCCGCGATGATGACCACCCCGTCTTTATCTCAGAGCAAACCCGCACCGCCATCCAGCATGAACTTCAAGCCCTCTACGTCGATGCCTCTCCCCTCCTCAAACCCTTCGCTGATGACTGCTACTTCTACGACGACCAGAACGATATCCTCACCTTCGACCCCGAAAACGAATGCCCGTTCGATGTCGCCAACGATATGATCGCCCTTTCCCTCTCCTTCCCTGCCCTCACCTTCCGTATTACCTCCAAAGGCGAATGTGACGATGACTACTGGCGTCAGTATTTTGTCAATGGCAAAACCTGTACCTGCCCTGGCAAAATCGAAATCACTTACGCCCCTTATAACCCCCGCAACCTCAAAGCCCCGGACCAATAACCATACCCCTTCTCACTCTTGTAATATTTTCCACCACCTTGTTTTATCTTTAACATCGTCCTATAACAAACTTTAAGGAGTTACATACTTATGAAAATCGTCAACACCGGCATCAAGTACCAAATCTATGATGATTCCCTTCGCACATTTGATTCTCTGCCCGCCGCCACCTACTGTGTCCGCTTCTCCAAGCTCAGCGGCTTCTATCTGGAATCCCGTCCCGATCTGCAGGTCAACGAAACTGTCTATGGCCCACATGAATCCAAGGTCGAAAAGGTCATGTCTTCCTACAAAATGTTCCCGCGCTCCCTCGGCGTCATCCTCAGCGGTGCAAAAGGTATCGGTAAGTCTATGTTCGCCCGCATGCTCTCCACCCGCGCTATCTCCGCCGGCCTGCCCGTCCTCATTGTCGATGAAGCCATCCCCGGCATCGCCTCCTACCTCGAATCCATCGACCAGGAAGTCATGATCCTCTTTGATGAATTCGATAAAACCTTCGCCCATCCCTCCGATAATGATAAAACCGACCCTCAGTCCACCATGCTCTCCCTGTTTGATGGTACTTCCAACGGCAAGCGCCTCTTCGTTGTCACCTGCAATGATCTCAAGGGCCTCAATGATTTCCTTGTCAACCGCCCCGGCCGCTTCCATTACCACTTCCGGTTCGATTACCCCACCGCTGATGAGATCCGCACCTACATGCAGGATAAGCTCAAGCCGGAATACTTCCCCCAGATCGATTCCGTCATTGGTTTCGCCGGCCGTGTTGACCTCAATTATGACTGCCTGCGTGCCATCGCCTTTGAACTCAACACCGGCCTGCCTTTTGCGGATGCCATCAAGGACCTGAACATCATCAACCTCAACGCCGAGCACTACAACATCACCATGAAATTCGCAAACGGCATTGTCTATACCACCAGCAACGTCCGCCGTGATCTCTTCAACCCCTCCGCAGAGGAATATGTCCGCTTCTTCAACAAAAACGGCGATTTCATCTTCGAAGTTACCTATAACAATGATTCCGTTCAGTTCGATAAAACCTCCGGCACTCCCTTTGTTGAAGGCAAAGATCTCACATTTGAATACCGCCACATCTCTGATGATGAACTCTCTGACCCGGAAGAAAAAGCCTGCTATGATGCCATCGCCCAGATCAAATCCACCATCCCTACCGCCCTCACCTTCCGCCGCACCCGCTCCCGCGATATCCACTACGCTGTCTAAGGGGGTCCTTCCATGCCCGCCACAAATCCGCTTTACGATGAAGAGCTTCGCTGCCGCCACTGTGCCTATCAGGGCACCAAATGCAAGCGTGCCAATAACATCACCGTCAATCTTGTCAGCACTTGTGCCCACGTCCACCGCGGTTCCTATCAAGGCATCTGTTCTGATTTCGCTCCCAACCCCAACTACCCGTTCTACTTCAAACACTGGACCAACTTCCAGGATTATTTTGAACATGCCGCTCCCGATGTTTCCCGTCCTAATCTGGCCGATCAAACCGCCGCCGCAACCTTCTGTTTTAACGGCGACTGCAGCACCCTTTACTTTGTCAGCCAGAACGATTTTATCTTCGGCAACCTCTATCAGGATGGCAAACTCCGCACCGTCTATCGTCAGGTCAAAACCAAAAATATTCATTCTTCGTCCGGCTTCTCCTACCTAACCGAAGCCTGCGATTTCACTCCCTTGCCGGAAGGATCTTCTGTCCCGCCACAGGCTGTCTGCACCGCCCCGCTCTCTTATCCGCCTCTGATCTACACGCCGCCCCTCATCCCGGCGCAGGATTGTCCTTACCCCTATAATAGAACCTTCACCCCGGAAGTTTGGGAAGGCAATGATTTCATGCCGCCGCCTACCGCCTGCCCCTGGGGTCCCAACGTCCATCGCTGGCTCTCCTATTTCGGTCAGGGCTACACCCTCGCAAAAGACGATTCTCCTTTTGATCTCTACTGCACCCCGTCCGATGGCATCCGCCTGCAAGTCACCGGCCCCTACTTCTACCTGACCGAAACCCACCCCGGTGCCGAGCTTCTTTTCACCAACAATAAATCTCATCGCAATTTTCTCGTCCAAACCTGCCCTCTCGCCCACCGCGATATGTCCAGGGATCGTGCCCTGCAAATTCTCTCCCGCACCAAACCAGATTGCAAGCTCTGGCATATCCTGCGCACCCACTGCCTTCCCCTCGTCCAGTCCGCCCATGATTTCACTCAATAAATCCAAGGGTATTTGCAAAAATAGGTGGTTTGAATAAAACCATCTGTTTTTACAAATACCACAGGCATTTGGATGTTTGTTGCGCCTATCGATTTTCCCAGTTGATAGCTCCGCACGAGTAGTGTTGCCTCGTACAATACTTCTCACAGCAAGCACCTAGCCAACCGATGGATATTACGATATAAATAGCAACTCATATCCATCCGGTAAATGCAAGTTTGTTGCCAGAAACGAAGGAATTGTATTTGCATAAATTAGTAGACCACCTATTTTCAAATAGAAAATCACCTAATTTTGCAAATACCCAAATCCAACAAGGGGCTGACCCACTCCCCTCATGTCTTCCCGTCTCGACCCTCTCACCCGCAACTACTACCGCCGCAATAACTATCAGCAAACGGCGGGCTACCCCAAGCGTGAGTGGACCACCGAGGAAATGAATCTTATCCTCGCCCACTCCGTCCTGGATCGCGAGCTTTCCGCCCGTATCCAGCGCAGCGTTCAGTCCATCCAAGTCATGCGCTGCCGTCTTCGTTCCAAATAAAACCCAAATTTTCAAAATCCAAGGAGGTAATACTTATGTTAGGTGGTTTTGGTTTAATTCTCGGTATCGCTGGCTTGTTCGGTTCTGCCGCTGCATCCGGCTATACATCCAATGACATTAAAGATTTTAATGCCCTCGGTGCCCACCAGCGCTCCATCTCGGAACCCACCCCGGAAGAAAAAGCCATTTATGAAAAATGGCGTGGACATCGTTTTAACAATCGCAAAGAGACATTCTACACATGTATGCAGGAACACAATGTTGATTACGCTGACGGCCATCGCATCTGGTGGCAGCATATCTTTGAGGATGAAAAAGTAGAGGTCAACCCCAATTACCTCGACCGTATCAGCGGCGTGCATGACCGCGCTCTGACCTATAAGGCAGAACAAATCGGCAAAAAGCGCCGCGGCTGGTAAGGCAGGTGAATTCTTATGCCCATCAAATTTCTTCTCCTCCTCCTTATGTTCTTCTCCCACCTCATTGCCGATTACAATCTCCAGGGAATCCTCGCCGATTTCAAGCAGCGTTTGTGGTGGGACCTCAAGTACTCCAAGGTATTCGTTCAGGAGCATTATCCTGTTGATTACATCACCGCTCTCATCGAGCATTCCTTCATGTGGTCAACCTGCATTACGATCCCGCTTCTGGTTTACTCTCTGTTCGTTCCTTATAATCCCCATGCAATTGCCTATTTCTGTTCCTCCATTCTTACCAATACCGGTTTTCATGCTATTATCGACCACCAAAAAGCAAACGAAGGTTCTATCTCTCTTACCACCGACCAGCTCCTTCATACCGGTCAAATCTTTCTTACCTAGCTGTTCTTTGTTCTGTCCTATTAAAAAAATAAAAACCAGGGTCGCAAAACCCTGGCGTACATCCTCCCATTCAAAGGAGCCTTATCATGAATTCTATCCCTCAGTCCTCCCAACAGCTTGTTGATCTGCTCAAATCCAAATCTCTTCACATCTCTGCTGCCGAAAGCTGCACCGCCGGTCTCTTCTCTTCCTCTCTCGCCAGCATCCCCGGCGCATCCAGTGTTATGGAGTACGGCTTTGTTACTTACTCTGCCGCTGCCAAAATGAACCTTGTCTCTGTCAAACCGGACACCATCAAGAATTACACTGTTTATTCCGGTCCTGTCGCCGCCCAAATGGCAATCGGCGCAGCTCAAAAGTCCGGCGCAGAGCTTGGCGTTGGCATCACCGGCATTGCAGGTCCTCATGCGGAATCTCAGCCTGCCGGCACTGTCTATATCGCCGTGGCCAATTCCGAGATTCAAAATGTTTTTGTCCGCCGTTATCTTTTTCAGGATCATGACCGCAACATCATCCGCCAAAAGGCAGTCCTCGCTGCTATGGATCTTGTCACCGCCGTCATCACCTCCACCGGCCGCCAACCCCACTTCGCCTGGTCCTGCAGCCCTGCCATCATCCATACTGTAACCGAATCCATAACCCACTCATTCTAACCACTATATAATAAGGTAGGTAATCGTAATGAACAAAGAACGCCGTTCCAGAATTCGCGGTCTTATCAAGGCTTTCAAGGATCTCTCCTCCACCATCCAGAACGATCTTTCCTCCCAGGTTCAGGACCTGCACGATCTTGAGGAAGAAGCCTTCGATAATATGCCGGAGTCTATGCAGGATTCCGACCGCGGCACCGCCATGCAGGACGCCATGGATGAACTTCAGTCCGCTGTTGACCTCTGTTCCGAAGCTTCCGATGCCATTGATTCCATCGTGGATTCTTTACAGACCGCTGCTGAATGATTTTCCCTCCCCATCAGGTAGTCCACCGTGCAGTGCATCTCGTCCGCCAGCACCCCCAGCGCCCAAAACCCTGGGTAGTTGATTCCGTTCTCCCACCCCATCACGGTATGGGTCCCGCATCGCAGCCGTTCTGCCAACTCCCGCTGGCTGATCCCGTTTGCCTTGCGCCACTCTCGTATAATCTGCCCAATCTCCATATTTTCGTGTCCCCTTTTTAATGTTAGTACAGGTTTCCGTTCTAGTATTTTGAATTTCTTTGTGCTATACTCGCATTATACAACAAATGGTTGTCAATTACAACTATTGGGATTAAATTCTCACCGTTTTCTAGTCCATCTTTTCGGACGTCAACTGATAAGGAGGAGCCATGAACGCAAAAACTATCACCCTTGCCCAGCTTGCCACCGCCTGCCAAAACGCAGCCTACATCAATGTCCATCTTTACACCCCGGCTATGTCTTCCCTTTCTACCTTCAAGCCGGATCAAATCCGCTTCATGTCCGCCTCCACTGGTGTTCCTCTGCTTCGCTTCCAAAGCAAAACCAGCACCATTGTCCTGCAAACCTGCGGCATCCAGGCTGCCGTCACACCCTGCGCCCCCGGCAACGAAATCCCTTTCGGCCGCTGTACCTACTCCTACACCACTTATGATTTCGCTCTGGACGGCGTAAATTATTCCGTAAATATTTTTCAAAAAATCTAAAATTTATGGTTGACATTTTGTTTATGTGCGTGTATAATAATATCACAAGGTAAGCAAAAAGCAAACTTCAAACGCAAACACATAAGCAAAAATCCGTAAAGGAGGTTTTTCCCGCTATGTTCAAACCCAGTACCTCGGTTCCCAAATTTGGCGAAATCCGGCTGGGCTGCGCTCCGCAAGACCACGCCCTGCTCGGTACGCATAAGTACGTTGGCATTCATCCCTATCTGGTCGTCAGCAATGATGTTTATAACAAGTTCAGCGGCCAGTGTGATGTTATTCCCTTTACCACCAAGCGTTTTTCCAGTGCCAGTCCAACGCATGTCAACTACCCGGCCGGTTCTATCCGCGGTCTTACGCGGGATTCCACCCTTGTGGTTGAAGCGCGGGATACTCTCCTCAACTCTCAGCTTAGTGAACCGATTGCCCGCTTCTCAGACGAAAACTGGCAGCTGGCCAAAAAAGCTTTTCTTACTCAAAACCCATTTCTTACCCGCTGGGTCATCCCGGAACCTCGTCCAACGCCGGTCGCATAGTTTTCCCTTTACATTTCCTGTCTACATACGTTATACTATAAATAACTATCAGAAAGGCAGGATCTGTATGGGCAACTCTATTATCGACCGGTATCATAATGATTCCGCTCGCATCGACCGGTTCAACACAATTTATTCCACCATTCTTAACGCCTACTCTGCCGCAAACAACGGTGCCCCGGTTCCTAAGTGGTTTCAAAACAGAGCACCCTCTACCCTAGCTTATTATCTTGAAGTCTATGAGCACCGGTTTGGCACTCGTTTTGAATCTTTTTCGCTCTCTCAATTCTCAGAGTTTTATCAGCAGGTGTTTATTGCCGGGGCCGCATCCCCTGCCACTCAAAAAAGAATCCTCAGCCTGCTTTCGGACTATCTTGATTACCTTGCCTTAACGCAGGTCATTACCGCCGATCAGGTACACCAGCACCCCCTTTATCAACTCCTCAGCGATCAAACAATCCAGGAACTGACCGATCTTGAACGCTTCAAAAACGATTCTTATGCCAAGCAAGCCATTGATGCCTACTCCCAACAGATGCTTTTTTCGCAGAATGAATTCAAAGCTTTGATCTCATCTGTATTCAAAGAGCCTTCTCAGGATTGCATCGCTCGCGCTATCTATGTCCTTGCCTGGTGCGGTGCGGAACCCAGCTCAATTCCTCTTATCAAAAAGGCGGATGTGGATCTTGATAATATGATCATCTACTCCACCGATCAAAACAACCTTCCGCAAAATCTCATCATCTCCACAACTTTCTGCCGCGATGAATTACGGCGTGCTGTCCAGGCATCTTCTGTCGAAATTCCTGGCGGCTTTGGCAAAACCCGTGAGGTCCTCTTTGTCGGCCGTGATGAATACGTTGTCCGCGGGAAAAAAGGTCCCCGTGTTGGCGATTCTGATCCTGATCCCATCGTACTTGGCAAAAATATCGTCAATAACGTCACCCGCATTTATGATCTTCGCCGTAAAGCACTCAGCCCGCTGGACCCATTCAAAAACCGGAACGTTACCGTTCGCACCTGCTATCAGTCCGGCTGCTTTTTCCGGTTAAATCAGAATCAAACTTCCGTTTACGCCGTTCGTCAACAATACGGCAGCACATTTTCTTACGCCTATCAAAAGTGGCTCTCTTACTATCAGCTTAACATAAAAGAATAACCATCTTTCTTCGTGGGGCCTTGCTCCCCACATTTTTTACCGGCGCATATAAACTAAAATCCTTACACATCAGGAGGTTCCCATGACTACCGAAACCATGACCATCCACCGCGCTCTGGTGGAACTCAAAACCATTGATTCCCGCATCATCAAAAAGATCGATTGCGCCAAGTTCTGTATTGCCGCCAAAGCCAAAGCTACCAAGCTCGGTGCAATCACAGTGGATGAATTCAAAACATCCGCTCAGGCCAGTTATGATTCTGCTATGGATCTCATCAACCGCCGCAACGCCATCAAGGCAGCCGTCTCCAAGTCCAACGCGGTTACAGAAATTTCCGTCGGCAATAAAACCTATACCGTGGCCGAAGCCATCTCCCTCAAGCAGCACGGTATGGAATATATCGACTACCTGCGCAGCCACATTCAGGCCCAGTATTCAAACGAAACCTCTCAGATCACTTCCGCCAATCTCCGTGTGGAAGCCAAGGCCGATGATATGGTCAAATCGATCTGCGGCGGCGATTCCAAAACCAAGGATGCCGATCCTGAAACTGTTGCCAAGATCCGCAACACCTATCTTGAACAGAACTCCATGGAGCTGGTCGATGGCCTTACCAAAGGCTGTACCCAAATCATTGAAGACCTGCAGTCCCAGATCGATTCCTTCAATAACGAAATTGATTCTGCACTCTCTGTCTCCAATGCCGTCACCCAGATCACATTCAGCTACTAAGCTGTTTTGATACCCTTTGCCTGTGTGCCGAAAGCGTCAAACCACAAGCCGCTTTGTCCGCTGTGGAATAATGACAAAGTTGAAACAATAAACACCTGTTCCACGCTATCATTAGGGAATATGATGAAAATATTGGTTCATTACTCGCGGCTACATCTTGCATGTCCAGCCCGTTATAATGAATATTTTTGCCCGGAAAGTTTAATGCTTAACGCTTAAACCTCAACGCTCAAATTTCAAACCTTATTTTTCATCAAAGTTTATTCCTCAACCCCCAAGGCTCAAGGCTCTATTAAATCCTTGGCGCAAGGTCATGTGCATGGCTGTGTTGGCACCTCGCTGTCCTCAAGGCTGGTACATGGGCAACGTGCGAAGGCGGTAGCACGTTAAAACAATCCGCCCTGGTAAGCGGCTGTCGTACAACGGCCAGTATACAAGCCTTCCAAGCTTGGGATGGGGGTTCGACACCCCTCAGCCGCTCCACAACAGAATAAATTCATCTTGCTGTTCACACCGTAAAGTGTCCCGTCACACCGGTTTGCAAAAAAAGGGGTTGCACGCCGGGTAGCAAACGGCTCCACGCCTCGGTCATATCCAGGCGTTTGAATTTGATCTTATGTACCCGTCGCCAGTACAAATATACGCACCATATCGCGGGGTGTCGTCACCATCATGAATTTATTCTGTTTTTTCGCCAGGTTAGCTCAATTAGGCAGAGCAGCCGTTTTGTAAGCGGCAGGTTGTGGGTTCAAGTCCCACATCTGGCTCCACCGTTCCGGTTCACACCGGGGCGTCATGGCTCCCAGCGCCGGTCAAGTCTGGGCTACGCGGAGGGCAATCTCTCCGTCAAATCAAATCAGTGGGTGGCATAAACTCGCTGAACGCTTTTGTTCTGGCCCAACCCCCAGATGCAAAGCAATGGCAGAGCAGCGGCACACTGCCTCAAAACTATTCCGCATGCACCTTCGGGCAGGTAACAGTCCACTCCTTGCCGGGTTCAAAGCCGTCTTTACGGCAGTCTTAACACGCAGCATCCGGCATGAATCCGATCGGTAGAACTTCCAGTTGGCTTCCAAACATCTTTCCAACTGGTGACAAGATGGGAAAGTCCTCCGGGCTGCGGCGAGTAGTAAGCAGCGGTAAGTACCTATCGACATATGACGAGACGGCTAAGCACGTCGCCGGTACCATCAAGGGTGGGATGCCCTTTTCTATGGAGCAATACTCAAGCTGGTTCAAGAGGCGTCCCTGCTAAGGACGTAGGGCGGTTTATTCCGCCGCATGGGTTCAAATCCTATTTGCTCCGCCAGTGGTCGGGTCGCTCCCGAACAATCTGAGAGGGTGGGGTATCCCTCAGCCAAAAATGAAAATGCTCAGTGACGTACTAGTCTCACTGGGAAGCCCCATATGGAACATTAGCACAGCGGTCAGTGCCTTCAGCTCATAACTGAATTTACAAAAGTTCAAATCTTTTATGTTCCACCAAAACCGTTTTGATGGTTTTATCGGTCAAAAAACCACCGTTCGGTATGGCAGCACCGATCAAGAACCAAACCTGCCATCAATCATCCTGCTGGTAAAAACGTGTTCTAGCACCGCACTCCGGTCATATCCGAGCGCTTATCCAAGTCGGCTGGGTTCATTGATTCTAGCCAATCAATTCAATGCGGCAGGATGATTTTTTATTTGTTGTTCCGCCCTTCGCGGCGTTACATATTCCCGGCAAAGTTGCTGGTACCTACAGGCACCGCCTTTACGGCCTGCCCCGCATACCGCTTCCCGGTCATACCCGGAAGATTGAATTTCCTAAAATGATGTCAACTTTCAAGTTCTCGCTGCGGCTCGAACTTGTCGTTTGCCGGGATTTTACTTTTTTGATTTTTATTCAGGAGGTGTTTGTTTTTTGCTTTATACTCAGTCGCAGCTTGCCTCTCTTTCTACTGATTTTATCAAACAACGCGCCTATGAACTCGGCCATTCCTGTCCTTATGATGATATCGATTGTCAGGACTGTCCCCAGCTTAATAACTGTCCTATGGATGCCGGTACTGAAGAATGGTTCCAGCTTCATGTTGAACTTGATCGAAGGAGAACTGCCAAATGAAATCCCGTCCCACTCCTGCCAACCTTTATACCACCCGCCGCATCGACCTTTCCCATTATAAAGATCCTGAATCCAAAACCCTTTTCTCTCAGGGCAAATACCCCACCAAACTAACCTACTGGGACCTCCCCCAATATTTTCTTTCCGGCACTTATTATGGCACCAAGGGTCATCTTCGCACCAATAACGTCAAAGGTCTCTGGTACAAACCCTGTTACCATACCAACCATATGTTTAAGGATGATTTTCTTTTCATCTCCTACCATCATTCTATCTCCTCCTGTCCCCTGTTTGATCTTTATACCAACCCCAACACCAAATACTTTGACGAAGCCATTTACGGCGGCATCATCCCCCACTTCCTCCGTTTTGCCGAGTATTACTCTCTGTATGATTGCACTTCCATCTGGTCACAGATCGAAGAAAAACGTGCTTGGCTCAAAGCCAACTATCCTACAGATTATCAGCATGAAGTCTCGATCCCTGATACCGAAACCTTTTCCGCCTACTACCACAACATTAAAATTCCCTGAATCCCCATTCACTGAATTCTTATTCAGCAAAAAACAGTAAAGCATCGCAGTGCATTTTCTGCGGGGCTTTCTATTTTTTACTCTTTTTCAAAAGGGGGTGTTTCCATTCCAGCCGCATTTATCCTTCTCGTAATCCTCGCAGCCATTCTTTTCTGGGCCTGGCTTTCCCCGCATTATGATGAATTTGGTTCCAAAATTCTCAATTTCTTCCGTCAGTTCACCAACAAAAAATAAGGAGTTTTCAATGAACAAAACCGTTGGCGCAGTTATCTCTGCCCTTGTCATCATCTTCTGTATCGTTATTGCTCTGTTTTGTACTGTCCGTATTCCTGCCGGTTATGTCGGCGTTATTTATAACATGAACGGCGGCGTGGCGGAAACCACCCTTACTCAGGGCTTCCATCTTGTCAAACCCACCCAAAAAGTTACTACCTACACCATCGGCATCGAACAGTCTTATCTTACTTCCGATTCCACCGGCGATTCCAAGAACGATGAATCCTTTGAAGTCCCGTCCAATGATGGTAAAGGTCTCACAGTCGATTTAACTTTTACCTACCGTTTTGATCCCGATCATGTCGCGGATACCTTCACTCGTTTCAAGGGCCAGTCCGGCAAGGACGTCAAAGAGACTTTCATCAAGCCCAACATCATGTCCTGGACCAAAGAAGTTACAGCCAAGTATTCCGTCATTGATCTGCTTGGCGACCAGCGTGCTTCCCTCAACTCGGAACTCACCGCCTACCTCAAGGATAAGTTCGGGCCTTACGGTATCATCATTGAATCCGTTTCTCTAATCGATATCGACCCCGATGACGAAACCCGCGCCGCCGTCCAGAAAAAGGTCAACGCCCAGCAGGATCTGGAACTCGCCAAGATCGAGCAGCAGACCGCCAATGTCAATGCCGAAAAAGAAAAAGAAGTTGCCATTACCAAAGCCAATCAGGAAAAAGAAACCGCTCAGATCAACGCCGAAGCCAAACTGATCGAAGCCCAGGCCCAGGCCGATGCCAACCGCCTGATCTCCCAGTCCCTCACCCCGGAACTCATTCAGCAGCAGATGTATGAAAAATGGAACGGTCAGCTCCCCACCGTCCAGGCCGGTTCCGATACCCCCATTATTGTTGATACCACCAACTAAATCATGTTCCACATTTGGAGGTGTTCTTATGGTCATTCTTAATTCCGGCACTCTGCTGTTCCTCATCCTGCTTGCCTTTGCCGCCGGCTTCCTTGTTGATGCCGCCATCGGTATCCGCGCCCATCTTCATGATAAGGAGGATTGATTTCATGAACACTTCCAAGCCCAATCCCCACACCATCACCCCTACCACCGTCATGGAATCTGATTTTGATGAACCCACGCCTCATCGCAAACCTGGCAAATCCACCGGCCGTCCCCGCTCCCGGCACAAGCATATTTACACAGAAGCCTGGTATGTTCATTGTTATACCAATCAAATTACCGGTAAAACAACTTCGCTTTACTATCCGCTTCGTTATTGTATGGTTTGTGGGCGAATCGGCGGTATGCAGATAGCCCCCTTGTCCGGGCAGAACCGCCTTACCCCTCCCATCGGTTCAAAAGTGTTTTCGGAACCACCATTTGGCTCCGGCGCTGTTGATTTTAATAACTTTACTATTTTCAAAGGAGAATGAACTATGAAACCTAAATTCCATTCTGGCGATCGTGTCACCGTCATCAAACCTTATGTTGCCCCCATCCCCGATTATGTCAAGGACAGCGAAATTTTCAACGATCTGTACAAGGTTTTTGGCTTGGATAAAGATATCCGTGGTGTCAAGCCTGGCGATACCTATACCATCATTGAAGCTGAATCCAAACCCCGCACCCGTTCGGACGGCAAAACTGTTTATGCCTATTCTTACCAGGGCAAAAGCGGCAAGCGTTCCGGCTTTGTTCTGTGGGAGGATGAAGTCAAGCTGGCCGAAGCTGCCAAGCCCACCCCGGAAGTTGACGATGATGAAGAGCCGGATACCGTCACCATCGAAATCGAAGTCTCCCTGGACGACAAGGCCGAAGCTCATCGCATTGCCCACAAAGCTGTCGAGCTGGCCTTCAAATCCTACGCTGCCATCACCAAAGCCGCCAAGGAACCCGCCTCCATCACCTGGACCGATGATGAAATCGCAGCAGCCCGCAAAAAGGTTGTTGAACTGTCCTCCCGCGTCACGGAACAGGGCGGCGATATGATCTTCCAGCGTTCCGGCAATACCGTCAACTGTGTTGTTTTCACCTCCAGCTTTGACGATGAATCCGCCGCCATAGGCTATGCCAAACCTTTTGACCACGACCCCTTCAACGAATGGATCGGCAAGTGTGTCGCCGCCTGCAAAGCCATGGGTGAACCCATCCCCAGCTTTATCACCCACAAAAACACCAAACAGGATGCCGCATGATGGGCACAGCACACGAATTCACCGCCCGCATCCGCAGCTTTGCCGGATGCCAGCGTCTTAACCAGGTCGCCAAAGAATGCGGCCAGGTCGTTGTCATCGACCGCAACGGCAACCAGGCCAACGCCCAAAGCCTGCTCTCCCTCATGAGCCTGGATTATTCCGCATCGGTTCGCGTTGTGACCTCCACAGCGGAAGAACTCTTTGCCCTGCATACCGCCCTTCTCGCCTTGAAATGATTTGTCAGGAGGTGTCCGTCACGTCTATCCTGCCGCGTTCCCCGCCCCTGTTTTTCGCCAAACCACCGCAATCATTTTTACTTATCTTAACGGGGGTGTTCCTACATGTTTGTCTGTAACGTCTGCAAAAAGATCTTTCCTGATTTCAAAAGCTACGGTATGCGCATGAACTACCGCTTCGGCTATGGCTCCGAAAACGACGGCGATATCTTTGACCTCACCGTCTGCGATTCCTGTGCCGATACCGTTGCCGCCGCCATTGAATCCGTCTGCGCCATCAACCCCCACCTCACTGTCGATGATGCCTTCTTCCCCTGCGATGAGGAGTGTTCCGGCGATTGTCACCACTGCTCCGGCGATTGTGCCGCTTTCCAGGACGATGAATCCTATGATTTCGAAGATGACGAGGACGAAGACGATGAAACCGACGATGATTTTGACGGCTGATTGATTCCGCCTTTTATTTTTTACCATCATATAAGCAAAAATCCTTACACATCAGATTTTCAAGGAGCTTTCTATGCCTAAAAAAAATAACACCATCACCTTCAATTTTGTTGGTGATTTTACTCCTTCCACCAAAAACGATCTGCTCACCTCCACCCCTGTCACTTACGGCGGCGCTACCAACACCCGCCTCAATCTCAGCTTTGGCGTCAAGGTCGGCAGCAGCGTTCAGTTCGTTTCCCTGCTGGATACTTCCCGTTCCGGCGATGTCATCAAGACCTATGACCGTGATAACAACCCCATGGATGTCCGCTGGTCTGATCGTCTTGATTCCGATGTTATTTCCAAGGTTGCCCCCTACCGCACCTACCGCACCAACATCGGCTCGGATGAAACCAAAACCTTCATTACCGGCTATGACCTGGCCGAGTACCTGTCCGAAGCTCTGAAGAACTACACCGGCCGCATCACCGTCAATGGCCGCATGGTCCTCCGTTACGATTCCAAAGGCATCCTGCGCCGCAACTTCAACATTGATTCCGTTTGGAAACCTCTGCTTGATAAGGTCGGCGAATATATCGAAAAGCCCAAGCTGGCCATCATGGTTCCCTTCATCTTCAACAAGGACTGTATCGACAAAGCCGACCTCAAGGAAACCGGCAAAATCTACGTCAACGGCTATGTTGAATCCTACATCAATAAGGACGAAGGCGATAAATACCTGCCCCTCCAGATGATCTTCAATACCGCCGTCTACAACATGGATGACCCCGGTGAAAAGTCCACCTATGAGTACCGCATGGGCGAGCTGGATACCAAGGCCAAAACGATGTTCTGCATGATGTGGGAAGGCCGCGTCGTCAACGGCGCTGAAGAAAAGCCTTTCGATGAATCCTGCTTGACCCCCTTCCAGCTGCGTTCCATCAAGGCTGGCAACGCCACCCTCAATGATTTCCGTCCCCGCGGCTCCATCTACGGCAACCGCATTCAGGAGCTGCGCCTCATGCGCCCCATGCCCCGCGATGATTTCAAGGATGGCCCCATCGATCTCGGCCTCAAGAATTCCGAGTTTGTTGACCTGATCTATACCCCCACCAAGGATGAATCGGTTGCCGATATGGAAAAATCCGCCAAGAAACAGCCGGAAACTCCGCCCTTCACCGCCCCCACCTCGCGGGATGAAGACGAGCTGTTTTAAGTAATCACCAACACAAAAGGAGCGTGAGCCTATGGCATTCAAAATGAATCAGATCAGCTGCGATCTTGCCAGCTACCCCTATTACATGCTGCTGTCCCCGCGTAAATTCGGCAAAACAACCTGGTGGCGCAACCTCGTTCCCGCCGCCTGGGGCGATGCCTCCAAGGGGCTGCTTATCTCCTGCGGCACTGAGTCCGGCTTCCACCACCTCGATAACCTCCAGGTCGAAGAAGCCCTCACCTGGGACGATGATTATGATGAAGAAACCGGCCATCGCGGCCTTGTCCAGATCGTTGATGATTTGATCGAAAACAATGCTGAATACGGCATCAAAGGTGTTTGCTTTGATACTTTTGATACCCTCTTTGATATCGCCACCGATGAAGTTATGCGGGAATCCCGCCGTGAAACCGGCAAGTCCTGCAAATCCATCAACGATGCCTTCGGCGGCTACAACCGCGGCTCTGACCGCCTGATCAAAATCATCAACGATCAGCTTTCCCGCATCCGCAACGCCGGTATTGCCGTCTTCATCCTGTCCCATACCAAGTTCAAGGAGCGCACTGACCCCCTCACCGGCGAAAAGTATGAGCAGCTCACAAACCTCATGCAGGACCGTACATACAGCGCCATTGCCGATAACGCCCAGATGGTTATGGTCGGCACCATCGAGCGCGATATCGCATCCGGCAAAATCGAAAACGAAAAGCGCGTCATCCACCTGCGCGGCACCTCCACCATTGATGCCGGTTCCCGCTTCAATGACCTGCCTGAAACGATCACCCTTGACCCGCAGGATTTCCTCGCCGCCTTCAAACAGGGTGTCGCCGGTGCCCACACCGTTTCCCCGGTTACGGACAAGCAGATCGCCGCTGCCGCCAAGGCTGAACAGAAAGCCGCCGCCAAACAGGCAGCCGTAGCCCGCAAAAAAGAGGAAGCCGAAAAGCAGGCCGAACAGGACGAATCTCACCGTGATGAATATTACAACACCATCGTCAACGGCTTCTCCAACGCCTCGGATGAAATCAAGGCAAAAGCCAAGGAGCTGTTGGCCGCCACCGGTGAACCCAAGTTCTCCTCCCCCAACATCCCGGCTGCAACCCTGCGTCAGATCGCTGAACTTTTCGCAGCGTAAAGGTGGTGTCAAATATGGCAGCACCCAAAGTCCGTAAAGGCCGCCGCGTCATCTGTCACGCCACCGGCATCTATGGCAACTCGCTGGATTATTTCAAGGCCCCAGATGGTTTTTATTACCAAACCAAAGAGCTGTACGAGCAAAAAAAACAGGAATCTGATTATTACCGTCAGGTCGTTACCCGCATGGCCTCCTATATGGGCTATGAGCCGGGCGATGTTTTCCCGACGGTCATCACCCGCGGCCTTATGCAGTTCAAGCATTACGGCTATGCCGCTGTCCTCGCCACCATGGAGGAATGTCAGTCCAAAATTGAATACGCTCTGGCCTCCCGGTCTTTCGGTTCGGACTATCAAAAAGCATCCTACCTCATGGCCATCCTTACCAACAATATCAACGATGTCGCCCGCCGCCTCAAATCCCAGCAGGAATTTGAATCCCGTCAGGCTGCACCCCAGCAGGCTCCGCCACCGCAGGATTTCACTTCCACCGCTCCGGCTAAAGATATTTCCGGCTTTCTGCAAGGGGGTGATTGATTATCGAACTCCAAACCTGCCTCGATAAAATCAACACCTCCCGCTCTCAGGACGAAGCCTCTTTTGTCTTCTGCCTCTGGAAAGAACCCCTTCTTTTTGGCGAATACGATCAGGTCAACGCTGGTAACGATCAAACCATCCGCACCAAGGATGCCCTCTTTTTCTACCAGCTCGGCCGCGGCATGTATGATTCCGGCTTCCGCAATCTCGACAGTATCTCGGTCGATACCTACCTTTCGGATAAAGCCGACACCCGCAAAGCCTTCACGGCCTACGGCGGCTACCCGGAAGTCGAAAAGCTTAAATCCCTTGTCAACCCCGATAACGTCGAAGCCTACTTTGACCGCGTTTCCAAGCTTAACACCCTCTCTTCTCTCTGCGAAGAATTCTTCAAAACCTTCCAGGACACCTCCCAGTTTGATACCATGTCCAACTCTCAGGTGTACGACTTTTTCGATTATCAGCTCAACTCCATCAGCATGAACTCCACCCGCGATATGAAAGTCGAATCCGTTGCCTTTGATGAATCCTATATCACAGAGCTGGATAAGGGCGAAACCGTTGGCCTTTCCTATGGCAAAAACTGCCCACGCCTCAACTGGGCCACCCTCGGCCTTCCCCTTGGTGATCTTTACATGCTGGGCGGCTTCTCCGGCACCGGCAAAACCTCTTTCGTGTTTGAAAACATGATTCTCCCCTTGACCGAATCCGGCATCAAGTGCTGCATCATCTCAAACGAAATGCAGGTCCGTGCCTACAAGCAGCTGCTCACCATCCACATCCTCACCAATGATCTCAATTACTGGAAAATGACCCGCAAGCACCTCAAGGTTGGCAAGTTTAATGAGGAACAGCTTGAAATGCTTCGCAAGGCCGCGGCCATCAGCCAAAAGAAATACTCCACCATCCGCTTTATCAAAATGTTCGATAACGATACCTCCCGCGTCATCAAATCGGTTCGCAAGTATTCCAAGCTTGGCTACCAGATGTTTCTGTGGGACACCATGAAGTCGGACGATGACGGCGGCAACGTTGAAATGTACCGCCAGCTGCTTCAATCCTCGCGCAAAATCTTCCAGTGCGCCAGCCGGGAAAACGTCTCTATCGTCTGTACCTATCAGCTGGCCCTTTACATGAAAAACCAGCGCTTTCTCGATGCCTCCACCCTTTCCAACGGCAAACAGATCAAAGAGGTTTTTTCCGAAATGATTTACATTCGGGAACTCTGGCAGGACGAATACACCGGCGAAAAAGCCGACTGCCACGCTTTCACCCGTAACCGCAAGCCGGATGGCACCTGGGAAAAATTCACCACCCCCGTCACGCTGGATAAAACCAAAAAGTACATCGTCGCCTTTCTTGATAAAACCCGCAACGATGAAGACGGTCAGCAGTTCCTGTACGAAGCAAACCTCAGCTGGAACAACTGGAAAGAGGTCGGCTATTGTACCATCCGCAATGACCATGTAGCCATCGGCCGTTAAAGGGGGTGCGCCCATGAACGCGGCACTCCTCTCCCAGCGCCTGATCGGCCACTCGGATGATATCTACACCATCCTCGAAACTCTCGGCTATGAAAACATTACGTTTAATTCAGCCAAAGGCCAGTTCCGCTTTTCACGGGCGGACGGCACCAATCCCACCAGTATTGTTCTGGATATTGATTCCCTGCGGTTCTACTGCTTTTCCACCAACGGCAAGGGCAATCTTTTTACCCTCATCATGTCGCGCCTGAACTGCACTTTCCCGGATAGCTTAACCTTTGTCGCCACCGTCCTGGATCTTGACCAGAATGATTTCTCGGCCAAAGTTCACTATCCCTTCGGCGGCTTCTACCGCAAACTCCTTCCCGATCAGCCGGAGGATTACTCCGTGCCCCCCATCCCGGAGGAAACCCTGCAGCCGTACTTAGGCAAATACAACCAGATGTTTTTTCGTGACGGCATTGATTATCTCACGCAGGAAAAATTTCAGCTTGGTTATGATTTTCTTTCCAACCGCATTACCATCCCGGAGCGCAATTTCGATGGCCAGCTCTGCGGCATTATGGGTCGCTCCAATGATCCCAACTGCCCCCATCAAGACCGCTGGTATCCCATCGTCAGCTGCCCGCGCAGCAAAACCCTCTTTGCCCTGCAGCAAAACTACCAGCGCATCATCGAAACCCAGAACGTAATCCTCTTTGAATCGGAAAAAGCCCCCATGCAGTGCGCATCATTCGGTGCCCATATCTCGCTTGGTCTCTGCGGCTGCCATGTCTCCCAGGCCCAGCGCAGCATGATTTTTTCTCTTCGCCCCAAAACTATTGTTCTCGCTCTTGATGAAGGATTAGAAGAAGACGCTATCCGGGAGGAAGCCGCCAAGCTTGTCCAGAACAATTTAATCCTAACTACCAGGGTCGGCTATGTCTGGGACCCCGACCACGATATTATCCCCGCAGGCAGCAAACAAAATCCCGCTGACCTTGGCCGCGATGCCTATGTTGCCTGCCTGCAAACGAAAGTGAGGTGGTTATAATCGAACGCGCCAAAGACCCCCGACTTCAAAAACTAAAAGAAGAAGGCGTCCATTTATATTCGTATTCCAAGCTTAATTGCATAAACGACTGCCTGTTGGAATCCTGGTATTCCTACATCAAGCATGAACCCGGACTTCAAAGTGTCTATGGTCTGCTAGGAGGAGCATCCCATCAAGTTACAGAAGACCTCATCGAAGGCAAAGTAACCCGTGGTGACCTCCTTCCCGCTCTACATAGCGCCTTGGATGAATGTGATACCCTCGGCCTTACCTTCCCCAAGGACTTTCGCGGCAATGATTCCATCAAAGAAAAATGGATCAAGGATATGACCCACTTCTGCCAGAACTTCTACCCGCCTCGCGGCAAGTACATTATCGAGCAGTTGGTTATCCTCCGCGTCAGTCCTACCCGCGCCCTGCAAGGCTATATTGATTTAACCAAGCTGAATGATGACGGTACGGTATCTGTCTATGACCTTAAAACAAGTTCCCGGTATAAACCGTCAGATTTATTGGAGCATGGTCGCCAGCTCGTGATCTACGCTATGGCATTGGAACAAGCCGGTTATACAGTCAAAAATCTCGCCTGGATCATGCTCAAGTATGTCGAGATCCGCTACACCTGGTACGCCACTTCCCGTTCGCGCAGCAAAACCCAGTGTATCCGCATCGTCAACCGCTCCAAAATCTATGATACCATCGCCCCTGCGGTCGAATCCGCCTGCCGCGATGCCGGTATGGATGAAGCCGAGATTGAATTTGCCATGCTGGATTTCAAAGAGACGAATCTTCTCGGTCCCAAGTTCCCCATGTCGGTTGCCCAGCAGTTTGTCATCAAACCTTTTGTAGAGCCTTACCCCTATACCCCGGAACTCAAACAGGAAGCCCTTGATTACATCAACAAAGTCGCCGATATTTACGAGTCCCTGCCGCAGGATGAAACCACTCCCTGGCCTGCCCGTAAGGTCGATAAGGAATGTGCTTTCTTCTGCAATAATCTCTGCAACTACCGCAAAATCTGTCCCGCCATCCGGGATTATAACGCCCAGGCCCTCATCGCCGACCCACCCAAAACCGAAGCTGATCTCTTTTAAGTAAAGGAGCCGCCCATGACCACCCGTTCCCCGCCCCACAGGGCTTTTGAAATTGAATTATTAGGAGGTGAATCAATATTTCCAGCTCCAACTACCTCTGTTACCACCTTCACGATGATGAAGGCTCTGTCCTTGATTCCTGTACCAAATACCAGGATTACATTAACCTCGCTGTCCAAAGCGGTATGACCGCTATCGGTTCTTCCAACCACGGCACCCTGCTTAACTGGACTGCTAAAAAACAGGCGGCAGAAAAAGCCGGCCTCAAGTACATCTTCGGCGTTGAATGTTATCTGACCGACCGCCTTACTCATCAATCTCCGGGGGAAGATAAACCTCATAAACTGCGCGATAACTACCACACGGTCCTCATCGCCCGCAACCCCAAAGGCGTCATGGAAATCAATAATCTTGTTAGCCTTTCCAATCAGGAGGACCACAAGTATTACAAACCCCGTGTTACCTTTGATGAATTTTATCACCTGTCCGATAACGTCATCGCCACCTCCGCCTGCCTCGCCAGTCCACTGCGCCGCTACACCGCGGACGTTGAGGATTTCGATCCAGACCGCTATGAGCAGCTAGTTCAGCGCTATGACTTTTTGGAGATTCAGTATCACAACTGTAAGGATCAGATTGAATTCAACCAGTATCTTTACGAGCTGTCCCAAAAGTACCATAAGCCCCTCATCGCGGCCGCCGATACTCACAGCTCCACCGCATATAAATCCGAATGCCGCAAAGTCCTCATGGAGGGCAAAGGCATTGAGTTCACTGGTGAAGATGAGTTTGATCTTACTTTCAAAACTTATGAACAGCTGGTTGCCGCCTTTGAACAGCAGAATTCCTTACCGCGTGAAGTCTGGATGCAGGCGATTGAAAACACCAACTGCCTGGCTGACTCCGCCAAGGATTTTAAGCTCAATACCAAAGCCCGCTACCCTATTCTGACCGGCTCTGTGGAATCCGACGCCAAAGCCTACATCGAGCGCACCCACACCATGCTGGAAGATAAAATTCAAAAAGGCATTATCCCCCAAAACGAAGTCGCAGCCTTCCGCAAAGATATCGAGGAAGAGCTGGCTGTCTTCAAAAAAACTGGAATGTTGGCGTTCATGTTGTCCATGTCAGACCTTATGATCTGGGCCAAGCATGAAAAGAACATTCCCATCGGCCCCAGCCGTGGCTCTGTAGCCGGTTCCCGTGCAGCTTTTGTTACAGATATTATCGACGTTGATCCTGTTCGCTGGAATCTTGTCTTCTCCCGCTTCTGTAATGAAAACCGTGTCGAAATTGGTGATTACTTGATTAAAGCAATGTACATGTTTAAGAAAATAAATCAAAAAAGGAGTTGGTTCCATAGACATTCAGGAATTATATAAAGAATATCAAGACGGCAATAGCGTACCTATGTTAAGCCGAAAGTATGGTGTTACTGCGCATTCTCTGTACAACTGGTTTAAGAAGGCCGGCCTCAAGTTGCGTGATAATCATACTAAAAATGTAAATCGTGCCACTTGTAATGAACATTATTTTGATGTGATTGATTCCTCTGATAAAGCATATTGGCTTGGTTTCTTGTCGGCTGATGGCTTTGTCACAACACCAACAAAAGGCGCATCCCCCGTGTTAGGTTTAACTCTTAAAGAATCTGATACATCACACATTGAAAAACTTCTAACCTGCCTTGAATCGACACATAAAATTCATACATATACCGTTACTTCTGGCTATAAAATCGGTACTTTATACTCCCGTGTATTGATTCCAAATCAACACCTGGTTGAAACCATACATAAGTATAATATTCGGCCTGATAAGACAACTACTTTCAAACCTGTGGACGTTCCGCAAGCGTTTCGTCGTGATTATATTCGGGGTATGTTTGACGGTGATGGTTGTATCACTGCTATTACTGCGAATAAAAATGTTCCACAGTATAGTTGTGAATTTTTAGGCACAGATGCCACTCTTGATTACATCACTCAATGCCTCATGGACGAGGAAATTATTACTCACAAATATTATTATGACCGTCGTAAACCCGGTCAGCCCGTTGCTGCATTTAAGCTTGGTGGAAATAACATGGCTTACAAAGCTGCAACTTATCTTTATAAAGATTCAAACATGTACTTAGATCGAAAATATAAACGCTATCAAGACCTTTCCGCCTTAATCAACAGTCGTTCGTAGTGGAAACATTGCGAATTACCAGACGGTGAATTGCTGGAAACACCTAAAGCTGGTTTTAGCCAAAGCAGAGCATTGAAACATGCAGATGTAACGGCAGCGAAAGCAAAAAAATCAAAACCAGATTGCTCATGGTTAAATCCTAAAAGCCTTATCAATGGTCAATCAGCAGCCGAGTCTTATTACAGGGGCAGGTTCAACGACTATCCCGCCAGGGAGTTAGGAGCAATCCGAAGCACCGTCTACCCGCAACGCGTTATGGCGTGGGTAAAGATATAGTCTATGCCCGTACTTAAATATCGGGAAACCGAGGGTACTTTCAGATCGATATTGATGTCCCGGACGAATACCGTCCTATGATTTACGACCATATCTTCAAAGCCTTTGGCCAGCGTAAATGTGCCTATGTACTGGCTCTCGGCACCGTATCCGATAAAGGAACGATTGATGAAATTGGCCGTGCCCTTGCCAAGCGCTGGCAAAAGACTAACCCCACCAGTCCTAAAGACTTAAACCCGTGGTCTTTGAATCATATTGCTCTAATCAAAGATGAATACGATGCAGACCCGGAAACCTGCAAAGCTAAGTATCCTGACCTTTTCTATTACTTTGATGGCATCAAGGATACAGTTGTTTCTCTTTCCCATCATCCTGCCGGTGTTATCATCGCTCCCATTGATTTGTACGAGCGTTACAGTGTCTTTCGTGACAAAGATGGCTTGCAGGTTCTGGCACTGGATATGGATGCTTCCCACGCTGTTGGCCTGGCTAAGTATGATTTGCTGGCTCTGAATACCGTGAGCCTTATCTCTGAAACCTGTAAGCTCGCTCATGTCCCCTACCCTCACACCTGGCAAATCAACTTTGATGACCCTGCCGTCTGGACGGATATGAAAACCAGCCCCTATGGCCTGTTCCAGTTTGTGGAAGATTTCGCTTTTGAATCCCTCAAAAAGTTCGATGCCCATTCTATCAAGGATCTCAGCATTGTAACGGCTGCTATCCGCCCTGGCGGCGCATCCTATCGGGATAAGCTTTTTCGCCATGAACGCGGTCAGAACCCCTCCAAAGAGATTGACGACTTACTTGAGGACACACTCGGCTGGCTGATTTTTCAAGAGAGCAGCATTGCGTTTCTACAACAAATTTGCGGTATGTCCGGTGGCGATGCTGATTCTGTTCGCCGTGCTATCGGCCATAAAGATGAAAAGGCCATCAAAGAAGCCTTGCCCCATATTCTCGAAGGTTACTGCGCCCACGCATCCAGTCCTCGCGCTCAGGCAGAACAGGAAGCCAAAGCGTTCCTTCAAATTCTTCAAGACAGTAGCAACTACCAGTTCGGTCAACCATTCAGGCCGCTTTACCTGGCAACAGGCATCGAACAAGCGGGATATATCGGTGAACCCCGTCAGGGCAATACCGAGGGCTGCAATATCTAATGCAGTCTGTAACGCATAGAGGGTGCGCGTCATTATGAAAGCAATAACCCCTCCACGAGTTTCCGCCATCTTACTGAGATGAAAATATATGCTGACCTTGCGCGTTGAGCGTAAGAATCTTGGGATAAAAAGCCCTTGAGATAACACTTTGCTGAATCATGCTACTGGCTACTCCATCCTTACCTATTACTGCGCTTACTACCGTTATTATCACCCTGTCGAATTCGTTACCGCCCTGCTCAACACCGCGGATAACCAAAAGAAAATCCTTGCCGGTACAGCTCTGGCAGCACAGCGCGGCATCAAAATCATGCCCATCCGCTTCCGCCACTCGCTGGACCAGTATACCCCGGATGTTGCCAACCGTGCCATCTATAAGGGCATGGCCTCCATCAAGTACCTCAACAAACGTATTGGCCGCGAACTCTATGCTCTGCGGGATAACACTTACGCTGATTTTATCAGCCTCTTGCAAGATATTAAGCTTAAAACCTCGGTTAATTCCCGCCAGCTTCAAATCCTGATTGAGCTTGATTTCTTCCACGAATTCGGCAATCCCAACCAGCTCAAAGCTCAGGTTGAATTGTTCGATAAGTATAGTGATTCCATTCAGCTCTCCAAAGCAGCCGTTGACCCGTTCATTGACCATGATGTCATGCTCACCTTATGTGAGAAAGAAACTGAAAAGAAATACATCAACGTGGACTGGCTCGGCATTGTTCGTCACTGCGCCAAAGAAACCTCGGAAATCATCACTCCGGTCAGCGATATCCTCCAGTACGAAATGGATAACCTCGGCTACCTCCAATACCAAAACCCCTCTCTCGCCTCCACCTACCATTACGTTCTCTCCATTGACGGCAAATATAAAAACAAGACCATCGCACTGTACCAGCTTGCAACCGGTCAAACCGTCAATCTCAAAATCCGGCCTTCCACCATGGAGCAAAACCCGGTCGCTAAAGGCGATATCATCAAGGTCCTCGGCACCAAAACCGAGGGCAAATGGTCCTGCACCGATACCGGCTGGGTTCAGTCCACAACGGATTTCAATACCTTCCTTTATAAGTATAGCCATGTACGTTAATTTTTCTTTCATTATGGCGGCCATTAACACCGTCATCTATGTTGTTGCCATCTGTTACAGTGACGATGATTGGTTTCTACCCCGTGATGCCTGCTTCAAACTCGTTCTCACGGCCATCACCTTCAGCTGGTATTGGTGGTTCCTCTCCTAAGGGGGTGATGTTATCGAACCAGTCTTTGTCAAATCCGCTCTTGAATCTTTCACCATCCTGATCGATACCCGTGAGCACGAAACCCCGGCGCTTACCCAGCGCATTCAGCAGATGGGCTGCCCGGTTCTTACAACCAAATTGAACTTTGGTGATTACTCCGCTCAGTGCGTGCTCCCCAGCGGCATTACATATACCCTTGCCGATAAGGTTTCGATTGAGCGCAAACAGTCCCTCACCGAAATCTGCGGCAACTTTGGCGCCAATCGTGCCCGCTTTACCCGCGAATTTGAACGCGCCAAGTCCAGCAACGCCAAAACTTATATCCTTGTGGAACAGGCAACGTGGGAAAAAGCTTACAGCGGCCAGTATCGCAGCAAAATGGCTCCACCTGCACTGACTTCCAGCCTAACCACCTGGATGGCACGGTACAATACTCCCATTATTTTCTGTGAGCCTCAAACCTCCGGCAAGCTCATCCACGATATCCTCTACCGCGAAATGAAACAGCATCTGGAGGCGATCCAACCATGATGCAGGTCGTTTCTCTCACTAACTTTCCCTCCTCCTCTCCCCTGCTCCGCGCCGGCCGCAGCTACCCGGTTGTTTCCACTTTGCAAATTGGCTATTTCGTTGTTGCTGCCGGCCGTCTGGTCTTTCTGCCCATCTCACTGCAGGGTGCTACCTATATCATCAAAGGAGCTGATCCCCATTCTCCATGAACACCACCCGTGAACTCCACCGCAAAGAGCGTGCCAAGGCAGAGCTTGAATCTATCTGCCGCAGTTATGATTCCAAGTGTTCCACGCTCATCATTACCTATAACATCCACGATCTAACACCCGCTCAGCGTGCAGCGTTCAATGCCCGCCAGCCTTTTCATTCGTATCAAAGCAGGTGATCTTATCAAAAATAAAGCAATCGCAAATGCCGTCAACATCAAGCGCAACGGCAAAGCAATCGCCTGGCTCTACCAGAACGCAGGCAACATCCTGGATTATAAGGATGGCGATAAAGTCAAGCTTGACCTCACCGCTATCCAGAATGATCCCGATTGGCCTAAACTTCGCCAGGATTATAAAAACTTCGTTCTCTCCAACGCCGATACCGTTTTCACCCTGGAGTTTGAACCCCGTTACCGCAAAAACCACACCCTCGCTTGCTTAAAAGAAGACCCCACCATCCCCAAACGCCTTTTCTGGATCGGCCATCTCATCAAGCAGCGTGAACCTGAACCGGAGGCCGCCCATGACTGAACCAATCACCGATGCTATCGGGCGCGAAATCCATGTTGGCGATACCGTTGCCTATGCCCAGACCGATAAAAACAGCGGCATCAACTGGAACACTTATGTTGTTATCGGTTTCACCTCTTGCCGCGTCAAAGTCTCCAACCCTACCTACCGCGGTTACGCCTGGGAGAAAGATTATATTCTTCTCTACCCATCCAACTGCATCATCTTACAGGAGGCACCTACAGATGACTAAAGATGAAATGAGAAAGTATCTGGAACGACAGCTAGATCTGATGGCTCATACTCCATGGCATACCGCCGATGAAGCCTGCAATATTGCAAGAACTATGGCTCTGCTTACCTCCCAAATAGCCAAGCTGTATTAAAAGTAAAGGAGTTTTCTAATGAAAATCATCCCTCAGTCCCACGAGTGGATCACCCCGCTCAACCGTGATGTCACCATGCAGCGTATCGAGCGTATTGCCCGTACCTGCTATAAAAGTGAGGATGCCATCAAGCCCGGCAGTGATTCCAAAATGGTCGCCATGCTCTGCAAAAACCACCATTATGCCATGGTCGAGCATATCAGTCTGACCATCAAGTTCATCACCGACCGCGGCGTCGCTAACGAGATTGTTCGCCACCGCATCGGCTCCTACGCCCAGGAATCCACCCGCTACTGTAACTACAGCAAAGATAAATTCGGCAACGAAATTACTGTCATTGACCACGGCTATACCGGCAGGAAACGCATTTCCTGGAAAAACTATTGTGGCTTTGCTGAAACAGGCTATCGTGACATGTTGAATGCTGGTGCCACCCCGGAAGAAGCCCGCGATGTTCTCCCCCTATGCCTTAAAACCGAGATCGTCTGCACCTGGAACCTGCGCGAATGGCATGAAGTCCTTCGCCTTCGCACCGCCAAGGATGCCCATCCCGCTATCCGCGCCCTCATGATCCCCGTCCTTAAGGAGCTGCAGGCCGTCTACCCGGAAATCTTCAATGATATCGAGGTATCCGAATGACCCAGCAAGAAATCCGCAAGCTCCTCAAAACCTGCGAGCTGCATATCAACCAGGAGGAGGACGATGCAACTGCTCTTCGGGATCTGTCGGAAGTAGCCAATAAAGTCATCGCCGAATCCACCCGCACCATGAAACTCAACGCCTGTGCCATTGCCGCTTGGGCTTTACATATCCCTGTCTGGGGTTTCGCCGCATCCAAACTCTGGAACTGGTTTCTGGCTATCGGTCCCATCCCCACCATCGGCATCTTCCACGCAGCCGGCATCGGCCTGGCCCTTGAATTTTTGGCCGATACCACAAATCTGCCCCACAAAGTTCCCCTGCGGGATGATGTTATGAATCTGATCAACGGCAAGTCCAGCTGCTTTGATTCCTGCTCCCTGTCGGACGGTCTGTGTGTTTTCCTCGGCACTCTTGCCGGTCTCTGCCCGCCCGCGTTGGTCGCCCTCTTTGCCGGCTGGCTAATTAAATTTTTTATGTATTTATAAGGAGGCTTCCCTATGAATGATGTTCAGCGCTTCGGCCGCATCCAGGTCGAACTGTGCGATACCTTCAAATCCAAAAATGCCGATTACGGCAATTCCTTTTCTCAGCTCTATCAGGAGTTTGGCGATAACGGCATTATTACCGCCGCTGTCCAGATTTCCCACAAATATCACCGCTTTATGAATCTTGCCAAAGGCACTCCCACCAAGGTCAATGAATCTCTGCGTGATACCCTGCTTGATCTCGCCAACTACTGCATCCTCACCGTCATGGAACTGGATAAAGCCAAGGAGCGCGAAATCGGCCTTACCTCTACATCTGGTTCCAGAGATTCCGCTTCCGCCGTTACATATCGTACAACTCCGCAGTTTGATTACAGCAAGTATATTTCCGATGGCACCATCCTTACCCCCGCAACCCCCGCTCCCACCGCTACATTAAAGGGGGCTGCCGAATGAAACAAGTAACCAAACGTGATGGTTCTCTTGTCCCCTTCGACCAGCAAAAAATCATCACCGCTATCGAAAAAGCTATGGCCGATACTCCCACAGGAGTAGACTCCGCTCTCTCCGCCCGTATCGCTGAAGAAATCGCCTCCAAGCCGGAAAATCTCTCTGTCGAGCAGATTCAGGACCTTGTAGAAAACAAGCTCATGGCCTCCAAGCGTAAAGATGTCGCCCGTGCTTATATCATCTACCGTGATAACCATGCCAAGCGTCGCAATCTACCGCATGATCTTGCGCATCGTTATGAACATTTTCACCGTCTGGTCACTGGTGAGGACGAAGAATCCAATAAGGAAAACTCAAACAAGGATACTCGTATCATCCCCACTATGCGGGATTACATCGCCGGTTTTACCTGCCGCGAAATGGCCACCAAGGTTATTCTGCCGCCTGATATTGCCAAGGCACATGAGGAAGGAATTATCCATTACCATGATACGGACTATTCCCCCGCCATGCCGATGTCGAACTGTTGTCTGATCAACCTGGCCGATATGCTGCAGAATGGCACGGTCATCAGCAAAACCCTCATTGAGCGTCCTCGTTCTTTTCGTACTGCCTGCACGGTCACTACTCAAATTATTACCCAGGTCGCTTCCAGTCAGTACGGCGGCAATACCATCAGTCTGGCCCATATCTCTCCATTTATTGATATCAGCCGTCAGAAATATCGTCGTGAAGTCAAGGACGAACTTTCCGCCTACTATCAAGATGTACCGGATGACATTATCAACTCTATTGCCGAAAAGCGCTTGCGTGCAGAGATCAAAGATGGAGTTCAAACGATTCAGTATCAGCTGATTACCATGTCTACCACCAACGGTCAGGCCCCGTTTACCTCTATCTTTGCCTATCTGGATGAAGTACCAGAAGGTCAGTCTCGTAATGATTTAGCTATGCTGATTGAAGAAGTTCTTAACCAGCGTATTCAGGGCGTCAAAAATGAACAGGGTGTTTATGTAACCACTGCTTTCCCCAAAATCCTGTATGTTCTGGATGAAGATAATATCAATGAAACCGCGCCATATTTTTACCTGACCCAACTGGCCGCCAAATGTACTGCCAAGCGCCTGGTGCCGGACTACATCAGCGCTAAAATTATGCGCAAAGAAAAAGATGGCAATGTTTTTCCGTGCATGGGCTGCCGTAGTTTCCTGATGCCTTACTCTGATGAAACCGGTATGCCTAAATTTTATGGTCGTTTCAATCAGGGCGTTGTTACCATCAACTTGCCGGATGTGGCCTTGTCCTCCGGTGGTGATAAGGATAAGTTCTGGCAGATCTTAAATGAACGCCTGGAACTCTGTTACCGCGCCCTCATGACCCGGCATAACTCTCTCAAGGGAATCAAATCTGATGTCGCCCCCATTCTGTGGCAGCATGGTGCTTATGCCCGCCTCAAACCTGGCGAAACGATCAACAAACTGCTTTATGGCAATTACAGCTCTATCAGTCTTGGTTATGCCGGCCTGTATGAATGTATCAAGTATATGACCGGCAAGAACCAGCTGGAGCAGAAAGGTCACGATTTTGGTATCGCTGTCATGCAGCGCTTGAATCAGGCTTGTGATGAATGGAAAGCTCAGACCAACATCGGGTTCTCATTGTACGGCAGCCCCATCGAATCGACTACTTTTAAGTTTGCCAAGTGCCTGCAAAAGCGTTTTGGCATTGTGCCGGGTATCACCGATAAAGATTACGTCACCAACAGCTACCACATTACCCCTTCCCAGCACATTGATGCTTTTTCAAAACTGTCAGTTGAAAGTGAGTTTCAGCACTACAGTCTTGGTGGTGCTATAAGCTATATTGAAACCCCCAATATGGAAAAGAACATTGATGCCGTTCTGGAAATTATCAAGCATATTTACAACACCATCATGTATGCCGAAATCAATACCATGACCAGTTATTGCCATGTGTGTGGCTGTACTGATATCAAGATGGGCGACGATCTCAAATTCCACTGTCCCAACTGCGGCAACGATGATTTCAACAAAATGAATATTGCTCTTCGTATCTGCGGCTATATCTCAACCAATCCATTTAACGATGGCCGCGCCCAGGATATTCACGACCGTGTTTACCATGTGGGGGCAGACTGATGAACTATGCCAAGATTAAACATTATTGTATTGCGAATGGCCCTGGCATCCGTACAGCGCTCTTTGTACAGGGCTGCCCTATTCATTGTGTGGGTTGCTTTAATGAGAGCACTTGGGATTTCAGTGGCGGTAAACCGTTCGATTTTAACACTTACGTTGAAATCTACAGTAGTCTGTCTGAACACTCAGAGCACATTGCAGGCTTATCTATTTTGGGCGGCGAGCCTCTTGCTGTCCAAGGCGGGAATAGAAAAACTGTTACAGGCTTATGTAAATCTATAAAATCTCTCTTCCCCACCAAAACCATCTGGCTCTGGACTGGCTATGAATGGGCAGACGTCAAAGACCTAGAAATCATGCCCTACCTGGACGTCATTGTTACAGGTCCCTTCATCGAATCTCAAAAGGATTATACTCTCCCCTACTGTGGTTCCCGCAACCAGCAGGTCATTGATGTTAAAGCATCCCTCGCCGACAACTCTATCATCTTGTATAAGGAGGATTAACCATGAATCTTAATAAATGCAACAAACTTTTTCGCTTTGGTGTGCTTTTCGCAGCGTTCCTCACAACGCTCGTTTTGATTATTTTCTGCCCCCGGTTCAGTACCACCGCCAGCGCAGAAACTTCCACCCCCGAAACTGCAACCACTACCTATACCGTCACCTATCACGCCAATGGCGGCTACTGGTGGAGTAACTGGTCTCGCCCGGCTTATTCCTTCGCCACCAAAGAATTCAAACAGGAGGAAGGCAAAACCTACCAGATCATTGATTCCAAGCCTACCTACGGTGCCAATACCTTCAACGGCTGGAACACCGAACCCGATGGCTCCGGCACCTGGTATTCTCCCCATCAGGAGTATGTCTGCACCGGCAATATGGATCTCTATGCTCAGTGGCTCGGCCCCGTCCCTGCCCCCACAGCTGAACCCACTGCCACACCGGAACCTACCCCGGAACCGACTGTTGAACCCACAGCTACTCCGGCACCGACCGCAACTCCCGAACCCGTAACCACTCCGGCACCTATCCCCTCGGTCAAACCCAATTACCGCACCATGTACCGCGCCTGGCTTCAGTTTATCCGCAGTCAGATGATCGGCCTGTATAAGTAAAGGAGACACTTTATGCACTATGAAACTCCGTATGTAAACTATACCATCCCTGGAGATTTCCCCCAGGCCGTCCTGGATGAAGGCGATGTCGTTTTCAAGGATGATCTTTCCGTCAAACCTCTCGCCCCTAACATCCCTCTCCCCTCTTACGCCCACCCCACAGATGCCGGTCTGGACCTGCACGCCATCAGTGTCGAAGCTCCCGGTACTGTTATTATGGCCACCTGCATCCTGCAGCCCGGCCTGACCGCCAAAGTACATACCGGTATCTCGGTCAAACTGCCTCACGGCACGTTCGGTGCTGTCTATCCTCGCAGCGGCCTTGCCACCAAAACCGGCCTCGCCCCCGCCAATATGGTTGGCGTCATTGATGAAAACTATACCGGTGAGATCATTGTGGCCTTACATAACTACAGCAATGAACCCCAGGCATTTGCCATCGGGGACCGCATCGCTCAGCTGGTCGTCCAGCCCGTCGTCCACTGCACCGTCACCCAGACTGCAGAACTCCCCGATACAGACCGTGGCAGCGGATCTTTCGGAAGTACAGGAGAGCAATAATGCACAAACTCTATTATGTGAGATATCTCTTCAGTCTAGGCAATATCAGTGGTCAGCTTTGCAGCCGTTACCTTTTCAAAGAAGGCACGCCTCCCCCTCATTTTCAAAGCTTTCATACATTCAAAGAACTTTATGACGCCGTTTCTTCTTCTAACTCTTTCTATTGTAGCGCTGGCGACTCTCTGCTTTACGATAGATTTGTTACATTTCGTTGTGATGAAGGGTCCTATACAATTACAGCCAAAACTTTCAAGTCTCCTGTCATTATAAGAACACAGTACAAAGAATGTTCCACCAAGGATTATAACTTTAATTTCTTCAAAGAAAACCTGTCCGCGGATGACTTCATCATCTTCCTGCAGGAACACGGTCTTATCGGAGGCAACGCTCAATGAGTCTTACTTTTGTTCCTTCCGCCCTTGAAAAAATCTCCCCCACCTGGGTCATGTCAGATATTACATACCTCGATGGTATCACAACCCGTCTCGAAGACGATTACCTTCGCCGCATCGGTAGCACCTTCAAAGGCATCTCTTTCCTTGGCCCCGGCTATCCTGCCTGGTTTGAATACTCCAAAGATAACCTTGGCGCTCCCAAGTCCGGCTTCCTGCACACCAGCCTTGTTAAAGACTTTGAGCTTATCATGGATGAAGGCCATGCCAAGCTTGCCATCAAAACCGAACATAGCATTTTCTTTCTGGAATCCGCAGAACCCGTTCAGGAAACCGATGAAATCCATGAACTGATGGATCAAATCAACGCTCTAAGCCAGTAACAAAAACAATCAAAGGTTGCGCTCTTTATGCGCGGGTGGGTATGGGGATTTTATTTTTATGACATTAACAGAAAAATCGGAGCTGCTTCGCCTTTTGCAGCTCTACCAAGATGACCTTCTTCGTAAAAACCGCGAAAACATTCAGTCAGCAGAGTCCATGTCTAAGGAGGGCAAGGGTAAATGGGAGGCTGAATATTTCTACGGCATCAAAGCTCAGTATAATCACGCCCGTCTAATTGCTCGCAAACTATCAGTTGAAGTCAGCAAAGATGTCAAGTCTTACTGGGAGTTATAAAAACAAAAGCCGTGCAGGCATAACCACCCACACGGCCAATCTCATCACTTTAACTTTTCTAAAATCTCGTCAGCGCTCATGCCGTCCGCCAACAGCTGGTTGATCATTTCCTGCGCCTGCATTTTCTTTGCCTCGGCCTCTGCTGCTGCATCTGCCTTGGCCTTTTTCTCTTCCAGCTTGGTCAGCTTTTTCTCCGCGGCCTTCACATCCGCCTTCTGCATCTTCAAGGTTTCTTTCATGGATTTCAGGTCGGTTTTCAGCTCGTCAATGCTGGCATTGGTCTTGGCAACTTCAGCTTCCGCCTCTTCCTTTTCTTTCTGAGCAGCGGCAATCAGGTTTTCGTAATCAACACCGGCAGCTTTTACTTTGTTCTTGCTTCCCTTGGTTCTCGGCATAGTGCTAACCTCCTACAAAATATTTTATGCGCTCAGTATATCACAGCGGTTTTCAAACTGCAATAGACGTTCAAAGGGGGAATTCTCTCTGCTTATTTTTTATGATACCTGCGCCCTGCTCAATATGGGCGCACATGTTGTCGGTCGCCCATTTATTATTTCCGTCCAAACCCTGCTGGAGCTGGAATCCATCAAAACCAGCCGCGCCAAAGATGAATCCGTTCGTTATCGTGCCCGCCAAATGACTCACTATCTCGATAGCACCCATGATTCCGACTTTTATCATGTCTCCAATGCTACCGATTATCCGAACGATGATGCCTGCCCGTTTCGCAGCACATTGCCCAACACCCCGGATTCCATCATCATTTATGCGGCCTGGAAAGCATACAGCCAAAACCAGGATATGATCTTCTGCACGGACGATCTCTGCTGTAAACACCTGGCCTCTTCCCTCGCCCACCTGCCCGTCTGTTCTTCCAAGGATCTTCTCCCCCGCCAAAGCTATACCGGCTTTCTGGAGGTCACTCCAACCGATGAGCAATACGCTGCCCTCTATGAACAGCCGGAACGAAATACCTTCGGCCTTATCCCCAATCAATATCTTATCGCTCACAGCCCCGCAGACAGCTCCGTACAGGCGTTTAAGTGGGCAGACGGTAAATATGTCGCGGTGGATTACAAGCCCTTCAAAACGCAGGCATTTGGCGCTGTCAGGGCCAAGGATAAAGATATCTACCAGATGCTCGCCTTTGACAGCCTTTTACATAACCAAATCACCATGCTGTGCGGTCCTGCCGGTACTGGTAAAAGCTATCTGGCTCTGGCTCACATGCTCAAGCTGCTGGAAACCCATAAGATTGATAAAATCATCGTGTTCACCAACCCCTGCGCCACATCCGGTGCTGCCCGCCTTGGCTTTTACCCAGGCACCCGCGATGAAAAGCTGCTTGACAGCCAAATCGGCAACATGCTCGGCGCTAAACTCGGCGATACCATGGAACTCCAGCGCTATATTGACGCCAACAAGATCCAGCTTCTCCCCTTCTCGGACCTGCGCGGCTTTGATACCACCGGCATGAACTGCGCCGTCTATATTACCGAAGCCCAGAACCTTGATATTGAAATGATGCGGCTCGCTCTTCAGCGCATCGGCGAAGATTCCATCTGTATCATTGATGGTGATTACGATGCCCAGGTCGATCTCGATATCTACTCTGGCGATAACAACGGTATGCGCCGCCTCTCCCAGGTCTTCCGCGGCCAGGATTTCTATGGCGAGGTCAAGCTCCAAAAAATCTACCGTTCCCGTATCGCCGCACTTGCACAGGAGATGTAAACAATGACAGCTAATACTGATAAACTTCTTTCAATTCTTACCGGCATTCTCATTACCGTCCTGGTTTATTTTTTGGCTTTCTGGGTTCACCTGGCCCTCGCCAAGTTCATTTTGGTGCCTATGTTTGGCACCGCCATCTGCTCCACATTGAACCAATTATTCAATACCGCATCCTTCACCCCGCAAATGCTACCCTCCACATACGCCTGGACCTGCCTGATCGGCGGCATCTTCTTCTGGCCTCATATCAGCAGCAGCAAACATTGATTACTTTCTTCGTCTTACCAACACGCGCGGCTGTGCATGCCCAAACAAACTCCGCTTCGGCACTTCAAACGCTGTTTCAAACTCTTCATCAAACTTGGCTCTTACAGCGCAGTAGTCTATAATCTTTGCCTGGATCTCCCGCAGCGCCTGTCGCTCCCGCTCAATCTGTATGTATTGTTCTCTTGTGCAGCTGTCTCCGTCCTGTATCCGCTGTTCCCATTCACTCAGGGCGTCCTCCTGGTAGCCACACAGTTCCAGCATCTCATTGCAAAATCTCATGCCTGTTGGTCCTGCCACTCCTAACCACTCCTTGCCTTTTTCTTTTATCTTACCATATCAGAGGTGATTTCGCTATGAATTTCTTTACTGCTGACCTTCATTTTTCTCATCGCAACATTATCCGTTTTGACGGCCGCCCCTTCCTGGATCTGCCCGCCATGCACGCGGAGCTTATCAAGCGCTGGAACAGCGTTGTCACTCCGGGCGATAACGTTTATGTCCTTGGCGATATGTTCTGGGACCCGTCCGAAGCTCCTATGATCCTTGAGCAGCTCAACGGCCACATCCACCTTATCAAGGGCAACCACGATAAGATCACGCCGGAAATGATGCACTACTTTTCTTCCATCAAGGGTTATGATGAACTCGCAGCCGGCAAATACAAACTTATTCTCTGCCACTACCCCATCATGTTTTATAACCACTCCTATTCGCCGGATTGCTACATGCTCTGCGGCCACGTCCATAACACCCGTGAGAACACCTATCTCGCCAAGTGGAAAGCAGAATTGCGCGATAACGCGGTCGGTATAGCCAGTAACAAGGGCAACATCATCAACGTTGGCTGTATGCTGCATGATTATACCCCCAAAACCCTCGACCAACTCATTGCCTGGGATAAGGAAGGAGGCTGGAAAGTTGAGTGAAACAATCTTCACCTTTACGGAAGAATTTGATGATGCCGGCCACCTCATCAAGCGCACCATCACAACCGAACAGGGCGAAACAGTTCTGCCGGTAACGCCAAACACCAAGCCGATTTATAATATGCCGCTAGTTCCTCCTCCTACTCCATGGAAAACTCCAACCAAAAGTATCCCATCTGATCCAACATGCTCAAAAAGCGCCATCGCTCTCTATAACCATTCTGGAGGTACCGCCCATGAATCCTAAAGAATTTGAACTGGCTGCCTGCACCGCCATTTCCCGCTACTTCAATGATAACGCTGATGTAACTGGTGTCTATCTGTCACCGGATGATATCTACACCGTCTGGTCGTGCAAAACTCTTCAGAACAACAAAGGTCTTTTCACCACCCCTGTCAAAGACGGCCTGTATTACGAAGTCACCTACAACGGCGATAAGCAGGAACTCTATGTTGACTGTTATCAAAAGCTCAAAAATTTTGCAGTAAAAGTCAGCGAATAAAACAACAAAGCCCCTATCCACTGTCACCCAGCGGACGGGGGCTATTTTTTTTAGTTCAGGCCAAAATCAGCAAACAGCGGGTTCTTCAACAGCATCCCCACAATCAAATACCGGTAAGATTTCACACTGCCGTCATAGTAAAGGGTCCCTCGTATTCTCTGCTTTTTCACCAGTCCGGCCATGAACTCTGCCTGCTCTTTTGTAAAATACAAAGAAACCTGCGGGTAGTTCTTGTCGTCCAGCCGCGTCGCAATGTACCGGTTGATTTCCGGTTCTGTCGGCAGCACATAACTGCCCTTCAGGCGCGGTATCAAAGCCCGGTATTCTTTGGTATCTTTCGTCACGCAGCGGTCGGCACCCACCGCCATCATCCTGCCAAGCTCTTCCTGCAACAGCCGGTTTGTCACGGTTCCAATGCGGGTATCTTCAACTTCGGCCTCGTCGTTCAGCACCTCGCGCACACGCATACTCAGCCGCAGGTTGATTTTTACTTCCTTTACCATCACTTAACCGTCTCCAGCAGCTCTTTCAGCTCCGCAGCCTTTTTAATCAGCTCGTCCAGCGTCTTAATGTCTTCTGCCCGCTGCTCCCGGCTTATCTTTTTCAGCCCTCTCTTATACGCCGGCGTTGCAATCTTCTTACCAATTTTCCCGGCCAATGGCTGTAAAGTTTTCTGAACAAATGTTTTGGTTTCGGTTTTCTTCTCAGCGGTTTCAATCTCGCGTTCAAGCGCAGCCTGCTTTTCGGTTTCAGCGTCGGATTCTTCTTTTTCTTTTACAGTCAGCTTTTCAATTCTGGCCTTCATATCTGCCAGCACATCTTCAAATCGCTGGTCACGCTCTTCTGTAGAACTGCCTCCCCAAACACTTTCTAATCCTGCCATGGCTTCATTCTTAATCTCGTCTTGCAGGTCTTTTACCTCTGGGTTTTCAATGGCAAAAAGTTCCTCAAACAAAGAACCAATTCTCTGTTGCTGTTCCTGGTCTAGTCTTGTTAATTCTTCGCCCTCATTTCGTGTCAGGTACTTTTCATCTAACAGTTGGAGCAGCTGCTTATTCAACGTATGTTCAATTCGTATGTCCTTATCAATCGTCCGCCCAACCGCGCCACTGATTTCCTTCAGGGCTTTCTTTGCCTCTACCTGGTTCAGATTATATGGTTCTTTCTGCAAACACTCAATAAATTCAACTGTAGCTTTGCGCCGGATCATTTCATCTCCAAAGCCACCACGCACCTGCAGGTTCGCGCTGTACAAAATAACTTTCTTTTCATTGGGGGATAGGGGAGTGGTAACTACATTACAGTTCTTGGCCGCATTCCATGTCGCGTCCTGTTCCTGTAACATCATCAATGCCCGGTATCTCCGCTCGCCAGAAAGTAGCACATACATCGTCTTACCATCTTCCTGCTCCGGGAACACAACCAGGTTGTGCAGCAGGCCATTGCGCTTGATATCCTCAGCCAATACCTCAATGTCTTCTCCATTGTCATTCTGGCGGAAAATCTCGTTGTCTGGGTTCAGCCGGATGTCTGCCAGGCTGATATCCTTATTTTCAAATTCAATGGTCTTATTGCCAACAATCTTTCCAACCAGGGCACGGCCGGCATCATTATCGTTCACTTCTTTAGCCGCACTGCTGGTGGGGATATTCAGTTTCTTTTCGTTGCCCTTCTTCGGCTTTGATTTCAAACCCATCTCACTTTTCCTCCTTGTCCAGTTTTTCAAGCCGCTGTTTCAGCTCTTTATAAGCCGCCACATAACTCTTGCCAATCGGTTGCGTTTTGGCAGAATAGCATACCGGCACACATCTTCTCACCGATGTCTTCACGGCCAAAGCACTTGGTATCTCAGTCTTGAACAGGGTAGAACCAAGCACTCTCTGGCATTCTTCCCGTGTCTCTCTCGTGGCCGCGCCCTTGTCCACCATGGTCAAAATCACGCCGATTCCTTTCAGGTTCGTCTTTGGGTTCTTGCGCAGCTCATTGCAGATGGAATACGTTCTAAACGCCGAATCCTCAGAGAACGAATCACACATCATCGGGATCAACACATAATCCGCTGCCACCAATGCGTTTGAAAGGATCATACTGTCACGGGTCGGCTGGGTATCAATAATGATGTAATCATAGTTCTCTCGCACCTGGTTCAAAAAGTACAGCAAAAAGTCGGCCGTAGATTCCAGCCGTCTTGGGTCGCCCACATCATACTGCTGTGCATCAGCTAATAGGTCCGGCAGCCGCTTGTTGATCCGCGGTGTCTGGCTGCTTGCCGGGATCATGTCAACGTTCTCGTATTCAGTTTCCACAATGTAATCTTTCGTGGTGGTATACTTGAACCCGTCAAACATATCATACAAAGCCCTGCGGGAGTAAGCGTTGCTCGTGATTGTATTGCCGCCGCTCAACGCAAAGGTCAGGTTGCCCTGTGGGTCAGTGTCCACACACAAAACCCTTTTTCCTTCATCGCCCATTAAGTAAGCAAGGTTAGAAGCAGTAACCGTTTTCCCAGAGCCGCCCTTTTCAATCGCAATCGTAATAACTTTTGCAGCCATATACAGCCCTCCATGTAAAAGAACCCATTCTTTGTTGCTATTTTATTCTCATTATAACACACCAACACTCAAAGTCAACAAGCAAAAGAATCAGTTCTTTGTTGCTGTAATAAAAGTTAAAAATAGGGGAGCCGCCTTATCAGCAGCTCCCCCTGGTCATTCTTCAAATGTTGTTTCATCCAGCCGGAACATCGGCTCTTTGTCGCCCTGTCCCATCCGCCGTTTTCCGCCATCAATGATCGTAGCAGAATTTTCTACAATGTCGCTGTACACCACCGTGCGGTAATACTGGGCGGATTTCTTTTCCACATCCTGCCTCAGCATCACGTTAAACTTTTCCAGCTCACCCAACGCCCAGCTTTTCAGCCCGTGGTTATTCTGGATGATTCTATTCAGTGCTTCCAGCGTCTCCTCAGCCTGGTCTTGCTTGTTTTGGTTGGTCAAAATCTTGGCCGCATAAGTAAACACATTCGCCAAAACATTCCGTTCCTCTGCGGTCAGCTCCTTCTTGTAACCCGCATAGCCAGCCCTGTCTTCTATCTCGCCTCGCGCCTTGCGGAACGTCATTCCCATCACGGCAGGGGGCAGGGGAGAGACTTCTCCGGTTTCAGCCGCCAGCACAGCTTGTTTCTTCGCCTTTTGTTTGCGTGCCACCTCCTGGTCGCTGCGCTGGTTCGCGTTCAAAAACGCCCGCACCTTCTCCATCTCTTTGCGGGATTTGTACTTGATAAAGATGTACAGGTGGGTATATTTTCGCACGCCTTTGGTTCGCACCGGCTCATAGTCAAACCATAGGTCTGTCATCTCGTTGATTTCATTTTTCACAAGCTTCAAAACATTGCGTTCAAAGTCTGAAAAATTCGGGTACTTTTCTGTCAACGGTTTTTCGCGGTCGTATTTGTTATCCACATCGGCCTTTTTGCGGTTCATGCCGCGCTCTTCCTTGGTCGGTACAGACAATAGGTTTTTGAAATCATCAATACCAAACTTTTTGTACTTGTATCCGCGCAGCTGGCTCCGCTTGGCGGGGAACATCCCCAGCACCTCGTCCGTCACCGGCTCAAACACCAGCCCATTGGCGTACTCATAGTCCCGGTTGCCGTTGTCATAAGATAAGATGATCTCATATACCCGCATAGAATAGGTGCTCTGCATCATCAACAGGTATTCAATGCTGTAGGATGTGTAGTTGCTTGTCAGCTGCGCAATGTCTTTCCAAATGTCCTCATTGAACCGCATGCTGATGGTTTTTCCCTCAGTGTCAATAATCGAACCTTTGCGCACCCAGCTCATGCTCTTGTACTTGGTTGGGGCAATCGGCACCCAAAATGTCCGGTTCTCCAAATTTTCAATTGTATGCTGCAAATATGCCACATAGGCCGGCTTTTCCGCATTCACACCTGTCAGCTTTGAAAAGTCGCTGAACGTAATCGTGTAATACTTCGAAGCATCCGTGTCATTTTTCTGGTCGATTTTTGAAAGCAGCATAAACAAAATCTTCTGCTCATTGCGGGGTAGGGAATACTTCGTCTTCTGAATCAGGTCATTGCTCTTGGTGATGTAAGACCCAACCGCAAAAGGGGAGCCGGTCTTCTTTTCCTGCTCCTTTTTCGCCTTAACCTCTTCGTCTGTCATCACCTCGCCGGTAATTGCCGTTCCTGTGCCTGCGCGGTTTACTTTTTGGTTTTTCATTCTTTTGTTCGCCCGCACAGCTCATCCGCCATGTCAGGCTCAACCTCCAAATCACAGTGTATGTATCGCATCGCACAGGTGGGTATACCTAACGCATTATATCTGCATCATATCCTATTTTTGTTCGCTTGTCAAGCCAAAATTTTTTTGCGCTTTTCTTCAAAACAAAACTCGTAGTAAAATTTTTTGCGCTTATTATTATTTATTATTTATATTT
>ERZ1034768.5-NODE-5-length-131296-cov-10.560206_pt1 | contig 131296 bp, 114 predicted proteins | sample MGYA00520691_ERZ1034768 | MGnify/ENA primary metagenome ERZ1034768 (study PRJEB33766, sample SAMN09781704) | gut metagenome | biome: gut microbiome | host: Homo sapiens | place: Madagascar | study: EMG produced TPA metagenomics assembly of the PRJNA485056 data set...
AGGAGTTCCGGAGCCAGTCCCTAGTGGCGTAGTCTATTATTGGGCCGTCCAAGTTCTGGGGCGCAGTTCACTTCTGCGGCGCCCTTTCTGTTGAAAGGGCACTATCATGATGGATCCGAACATCTCACTTGAAGAGGCCCGCGAATTCTTCAAGAACGACCACTTCGCAACCGAAGCCTGCGACTGCCGCGTCGTCGAGGCCGGTCCCGGTCATGCCGTTTGCGAGTTCGATATCGAAGAGAAGCACCTCAACGGTTTCGGTGGCGTCATGGGCGGCGCCATCTTCACGCTGGCCGACTTCGCCGTTGCCATTGCCAGCAACATCGGCGAAGAGCCTTCTGCCTGCGTCGTTTGCTCAATTCAGTTCATGAAGGGCGCGAAGGGCGATAAACTGATCGCAACGGCTTCGACCGACCGATCCGGCCGCACGCTTGGATTCTACACCATCGACGTGGTGGACAACCTGGGCACGAAGGTGGCGAAGATGACCGCCACGTGCAGCCGCAAACCGAAGACGTAACGACGAGCACGCCGTGATAGGGCTTTCACGAAAGTTCGACAGTTGCAGGTTTCAACAGCAGCCGATGCCGACATGAGTGCCGGCCTTCGAGCAAAGGAGCAGCCATGAAGATCAACGTCCCGCTTGAGAACGGGCTTTTGCCCGACCGTTTCGGCAAGCATGCCGCCAGCGAGTACCGTACCGAGAACTTCCCCACTCGCTCGTTCCCTATTTCGGTTGAGGACGTTCCCGCAGACACGAAATCCATCGCGCTTGCATTTGTCGACTTCGATGCCATTCCCGTGGGCGGATTCTGTTGGATTCATTGGCTGGCCTGCGATTTCGCACCCGACACCACGCTCATTCCCGAGAATGTCAGCGCAAGCGGCGAAGTTGCTTGCACGCAGGGCGCGAACTCCAACTGGTCGCCCATGTCCCACGGCTCAAGCAACCCCGCCGTATTCAACCGCTACTGCGGACCGCAACCACCCGACAAGACGCATTTCTACACCCTTGCCGTATATGCGCTCGATATGAAGCTCGACCTGCCCGAAGGCTACTACCTGAACGAGTTCCGCCGCGCCATCGACGGGCACGTGCTTGCCAAGGCCACGCTTGAGATTCCCAGCCGCTCGTAAAGATTGGGATGGCCTATGAGCGGCTGACGCTTGAATCGTGGCCGCGTGTACATCAGGTGTTCACCAACCGATTTCACTAAAGCCGCGACTCGCTGAGCTGCGGCTTTAGTGCGGGCGCTAATCGGCCTGTGACTTTGCGCCGTCATCGCCGTCGCTGAAGGTCACCAACACCAACATCCCCACCATCAAAATCAGGCCGATCCAATCGGCACCGGTGAAGACCGTCCCCAAAAGCAATGCCGAGAACATCATCGCGCTGGCAGGCTCCACTGCGCCAAGCAGGCTGCCGGTGATCGAACCGACCAGCGACACGCCGCGCAAGTAGAGCCAAAACGACAGGAAGGTGCCCAAAAACGTCAGACCGCCGATCAACGCCAACCAACCCCGCGCATCAAGCAAAGCAGCCTCGGCAACGAACATCTGCGGGCCCATCGCGGTGAGATAAACAACGGTCGACAGCACGAACGTGATTAGCATGCCCACCGCCGTAACCGGGAAGCTGCCGAACTTCTCGAACAGATGCGCATGGCGCGGCACCAGCACGTAAACGGCAACCGAGAACGCATTGAGGATACCCCAGAACAGGCCCGCGGCAGGCAAAACCAGTGTGGTGGGATCGCCCTGGGTTGCGATGAGGAACGTTGCCACCAAAGCAAGGACAAGGCCCGCCGCCTCGATCGCGCGTGGGAGCCTGCGGCCAACAAGACACGTGTACAGCATCACGAACACGGTTCCCAGCATTTGCAGAACAGTCGCGGTTCCCGCGTTGGTGAGCGCGACAGCCGTCATGCAGGCGAACTGATCGACGAACAGGCACAATCCGAAAACAAGCAGCGCGATCTTAGTGACCTTCGCGCACGTAGCCATTCGATTGAGCACTGCGCGACGCGCGAAAAAAATGGCGGCGAAGAACGCGACGCCTGCGAAGAACGAACGCACCACCGTAGAGAACAGCGGCGTGATGCCGTACGTTGCGAACAGGAATTGAGCGCACGTTCCCGATACGCCCCAAAGCCCCGCGCCGACAACCCCTGAAATGAACCCGGCTATGAAGCGACGGCGCGTCTCGAGGTTATGAGGCATGGTTCGCTCCGACTTGGTCGCTGTCGCTGCGGTCTAACAGACCGCGCTCGGGCATTAACACATGGTCGCTGTCGCTGCGGTCTAACAGACCGCGCTCGGCGACCCCGCTGCTGGAAAAAACGGGCGACGCGGCCTGCGTCTCTCGAGAAGAGACGCAGCCGCTGCCATCCCACTCGGGAATGAAACTCTCTTTTGCGGCGGGACCCTCCTGCCAGAAATAGTCTTCCATGCCAATCGAATCGGCGTAATCCAGCAGGCGCTCATATTCCTCGTTGGGCACGGTTTCGCCCAAACGTGGATACCTCGCAAGAACACGCTGCGCACGAACATCGCCTTCTTCCGCACGCGATGCAAGAACAGGCGTGTACTGGTTCATGACAGATACCAGCACGTCATCGCCGTAACGCTCGTGAAGCAATCTCAAAACGCGCTTCGAATCCTCCAGGCCGCCGGGCAGCAGCAAATGACGTACAACAACGCCACGAGTCATCCGCACTTGGTCGCGATATTCGTCGAACTTGGGAGCGCCGATGGTTTCGACCATGGCGTCAAGCGCACGGACGGCTACTTCAGGGTAGTCGGCCGCATGCGAATATGCCTGAGCCACCTGGCCGCTGGCGTACTTGAAGTCGGTGAGATAAATATCAACCGTGTCTTTCAGCGCGTTGATGGCCTGAAAACGTTCGTAGCCCGACGTATTCCAAGCAACCGGAAGCGCCAACCCGCGCTCGCGAGACACCCGCACCGCCTCGCGGATCTGCAACGCATAGTGCGTCGGCGTGACGCAATTGATATTGAGCGCGCCCTGGGATTGCAGCTCAAGGAAGATATCAGCCAAGCGATCGATGGTCACGTCGATACCGAACTCGCCTTCGGCGATCGTCGCGTTTTGGCAGTACACGCAATGGAGCGGGCAGTTCGCGAAGAACACCGTGCCCGAACCCGACTCGCCCGACAACGGCGGCTCTTCCCAATAATGAAGGGCAGCGCGCGCTACACGGATTGTGTCGTCGGCCCCGCAAACACCGCGCCTGCCCGCCGCACGATCGGCGGCGCACAGGCGCGGGCAAAGATTGCAGGGTGAAAAGCGCAGGCTTCCAACCTGCGCTGGGAAATCAGCAGCAGCCATGTTGATGACTGTGGCCGTGGTCATGGCCGCATCCGCACTCGTGATCACCATCATGACCATGATCATGATCGTGATCGCAGCCGCACTCGTGGTCGTGGTCTGCGTAATCGTCGTAATCGTCGAAGTCGTACGGGGCGTCGTAGTTATCCTCGTAGAACTCGTCGTCTTCGTCATCCAGATGGGCGTCGGTGCTGTAGTAATCAGCCGCACGCGACCAGTCAAGACCAGCCTCGCGCACTTCCTCTTCTTCGCGGTACAACAACGCAAGCGCGGAAGGAGCCATATCGACACCGCCGATGACGGCCAGCAGCTCGAGAACGCACATGCAAGCTTCAAGCTGTGGAAGAACAAGGTCGATGTCGTCAGCCGTGCTCATTGCGGCGGCAAGCTCGCCGATGAACATTTCAACAGTATACGTGCCGTTGAAACGCTTCTCCGCAACTGCGGAAAGAACCTGATCGGCATGAGGGGAAGCCGCACCAGCGCGACCCTCAAGCTCAACCTCGGACGCAGGGTCGTTCTGAACGGCGCGGAACAGCGCATCGGCCTCGATAGCTGCGATGATCTGGGCGGCAACCTGAACGGAAAGCGCGGCACGAGCCATCTGAGCGCTGCCTGCAGCGCCGGTGATCTGGGCGTTGCTTGCAAGAAGCTCGAGCACGGCAGTTGCGTCATCGATGTCGGCTTTCTCGCCTGCAACGAAACACGCGATGTTCTCGATGCTGGCGAATGCATCTTCCACCGCCGTATCCAAAACAACGATAGGCGCTTCGACGGGGCGAAGGTCGTTCACCATGGCAACCGCGGAAAGCTCGCGTGCGAACGTGGGCGTGGTCGGCGACAAGTCAATGAGCAGAGCCCTGCTTGCCGCGCGCTTGACGATGCCTTCGGTTCCGAAATACGCATCTTCAAGAGCCGTGGTGCTGGTGAAATACGTGATGACTACTTCAGCATCCTCGACGATGTCCTCGGCGAGCCAACCAGCAGCGTCCAAAATGCGGCGAACGTGCGCGCCAACGGTGTCATTGCCTGCGTAGAAATAAGCGGCCATGAGAAATCACATCCCAACGTGAAAGAGATAACAAAACAATGCGAAGCGGAAGCGGTCTTGACTATGCGCTGGCGAATGCCCCGCCATCAAGCGCCGCCAATCGCCGCGCCGCGATCAATCAATCTACTGCTTGCGAACCCTGCGCGCGATACGGTCGGAAACCGTGGTGTTCTCGCGCGAGTCATGGCCCCAGAAAACCATTGCCAACATGCCCGGGCCCACATGCGAGCCGATAACCGGGCCCACGTTCGCATCAAGGAAGTAGATGCTGTCATCGACCTTGCGCAGCTCGTCCTTCAGGCGTTCGGCGTCCTTGGGGCAGTCGGCCTGACCGATGACGACCATCTTGCTGGAGCCGTCGTCGATGGCGTTCTTCGAATAGAACTCGACCATTTGGCGAATGGCCTTCTTGCGGCCGCGCGCAACGCCCGTAAGCCCCAGCTTGCCGTCAAGAGAAATATCAAGCATGGGCTTCACATCAAGCTTGCTGCCCGCGAACGCAACCGAAGACGGAATGCGGCCACCGCGCTTCAACGCGTCAAGCGAGTCAAGCGTGAACATCTCGTTCACGTAGAAGCGCGCCTCTTCCGCCCATTCCACCAACTCGACGGCGGTAAGACCGCGGTTTCGCTGATTGATGGCCTCATACACCAGCAGCGCCTCGGCGATGGATGCCAAACGCGTGTCGACGATGTAGAGCTCGGCGTCGGGGTGCTCGGCGATCAGCTGATCGCGCACGAGGACCGCGGTGTTGTACGTTCCCGAAAGCTGGCTTGAGAAGCACAGGAACACAGTGGGGACACCGCTTTCGATTGCACGCGAGAAGGTTTCGTGGAAGGTGGTGATGGGGATCTGCGCCGTGGTGGGCATCTCGCCCTTGCGCATGCGCCCGTAGAATTCCTTCGGCGTGATGGTTTGATACAGGTCGTCAAGCTGCTCGCGGTTACCCATGATATAGGGGAACTGCAGAAGCTCGACACCCGGAACGTCGATCAGCTCGTACGGAAGATCGCACGTGGTGTCGACGATGAGGTTGCATTTGATATCCGTAGGCATGATTCCTCCTTCAGATGGTTAATCGATGCCGCGCAAACGCTTCGCAAGGTCGCGACGGCGCTCATACAGGCCGCGCTCGAGTCCCACCGGGTACGTATGAGGGTTCATGATGCGTTTTTGGGTTTCGTCAAGGGTTGCCAAGCCCTCTTTGGCGAAGTCGCGCGCTGCCATGGCGTCGCGCGTTTCGGGGGAAAGGACAACCTGGCCAGCGCGGGCAAGCGGCTCGAGCAGGTTCTTGTAGGTCTTTCCCGCCAGGTTTTTCTGGCGCAACTCGTCGAAGGGATCGACGATGGTTTCACCCTTCTCGATGCCGTGGTTGACATCGAATACCATATCGCCCGCGATCTTGCCGTCTTCGTAGAAGTAACGGCGCACATCAAGGACGCCAGGCGTGGTGAGCTTCGTGGCCGAACCGGTGATCTTCAGGTGATCGACCCAGTCCTCGCCCGGCTTGCGCGTGGCGGACAGCTTGTAAACGCCGCCCAGCGTGGGCTGATCGTACGCGGAAGCAAGCTTGGTGCCAACGCCCCACGAGGCAACGACCGCACCCTCGTCGCGGATCGAGCGGATAAGGTACTCGTCAAGGTCGTTCGAAAGAACGACGCCGCAGTCGGTAAGGCCTGCCTCGTCAAGCATGCGGCGTGCCATCTTGCATTCCCATGCAAGGTCGCCCGAGTCGATGCGAATGCCCGAAAGGCGCTCGCCGCGCTCGCGCATCTCAAGACCAACGGTGATGGCGTTCTTGATGCCCTGCTCGACGTCGTAGGTATCAACCAGCAACACGCAGTTGGTGGGGAACGACTTCGCGTAGGCGCGGAAGGCGGAAAGCTCGTCGGGGAACGACATCACCCACGAATGCGCATGCGTGCCCGAAACGGGGATGCCATACTCCTTGCCCGCAAGGACGTCCGACGTGGAGGCGCAACCGCCGACGACAGCAGCGCGCGAGGCCCAAAGGCCGCCGATGCCCTGAGCACGGCGAAGGCCGAACTCAGCCACGGGAGATTCAGCCGCCTGGCAGATGCGCGCAGCCTTGGTGGCAATGAGCGTTTCGAAGTTCACGCAGTTCAGAAGCGGTGTTTCGATAAGCTGGCACTCAAGGATGCTGCCCTTCACGCGAACGAGCGGCTCGTTGGGGAACACGATGGTTCCCTCGCGAACGGCGTCGATGTCGACCGTCAGTTTGAAATCGGCCAGATAATCAAGAAATCCCTGCTTGAAAAGCTTGCCGCCACCGGGAGCGGAAAGGCCTGCAAGGTACTCGATGTCCTGCTCGCTGAACGTGCAAGTTTGCACGAGCTCGGCCAACTGATCCATACCGCAGGCAACCGCATAGCCGCCCTTGAACGGGTAGTCGCGAAAATACATATGGAAGCACGCCTCGGTGTCGGCCATGCCGTGCTCCCAGTAGCCCTGCGCCATGGTGATCTGGTACAGGTCGGTGAACAATGCGTAATCGATGGTCATAAGATCTCTTCCTTTTCCGTCGCGGTTTCCCGACGGCGTCTCTTCCATCAAGCTATTCCAGCAAGCAGGCGGATGGCTATTCGGCCATGCCCGAATACTTGGGGTCGTCTTCGTCGGCAGGCAAGATCACGACCCATGGCTTGCCCTTGCGGGTGATGACCGCCTCTTCGCCGCTATGGTACACCTCGGACATGATTGCCTTGATGTTGTTCTGAGCTTCCTCGATATCGATGGACAGCAAAGCCATGGCTCTCCTTTACCTAGCTAAACGAATCAAACGCGACCCTGCGCCAGCAGCCGATCGCATGCATGACGAACGATGCGAACGAGCGGGATTACTGGCCATTCGCCGGCGCATGACCCTGATCGGGTTTCTTGCCCTGGCCGCCTTGGCCGTTGCCGCCGGAACTGCTGCGACGGCGGCGGGGACGCCTGCCCGGCTGCGCGGATGCGGGCTTGCCGGCGCCCTCGGCAGAACCGGATGCCTGCGGACGTGCATGCTGCGCTGCGCCCTTACCCGACTGCTGCGCATGCTGCTGACCCTGCGAAGAACCCTCGCGAGAACGAAGCGCGGACGACTTGCGGCCCGGTGCCACCGATCCCTGTGCGCCGCCTGCGGGCCTTTGACCCTCGTTTTGCGCATGTATCTCGGGGCTCCTTTGAGCCTGAGCGCCCTTCGATCCCGAACCGCTGCTGCGACGACGACGGGTGCGGCCGCCGTTTGAAGGAGCGGAGCCCTCGGCCTTGGAGCCGTTCTGCTTGGACGCGCCCTGCTTAGGTGCTGCGGCGTCCTGCTGCTTCTCGGCTGCGGGGCGCTGACGACGGTTGGGACGCTGACCCTGCTTCACGGACGGGCGCTTCGCCTCGGTCTCGGCAGCAGGTGTCTCAACCGTGCTTGTGGTTCCGTCGACCCCGACCTTGGTGGAGCGGCGGCGACGCTGCTTGTGCTGAATAGGTGCAGGTTCGTTTGCCTGCTGCTGCTTGCGCGAGCGACCGGAACGGCTTTGGCCCGACTGCTTCTTTCCGGATTTGCCCGAACCGACGCGACGCACCTCGGTGGGGTTGGCAAGAGTGTCCTTCTCGGTAAGCTGTGAGGTGAGCAGCGACGCAGCGCCCAGACGATCCTCTTCCTTAGCGGCATGGGCTGCTTCCCATGCTTCTTCGCCTACGGCGTTCGGACGCGAGGAATCGCCGATGGTATCCATGTCGGCCAGCGGAACGCTAACGGGCTTCTCGTCCTCGACCAAGATCGAGACGGTTTCGCGGGGAACATCCAAATCGACGACCTTGCCCTCGCCCACCGGCGTTTTCACCTTGGCATTCTTCTTGGGCGCGCGGCCATGGAAGTCTTTGTAAGCGTCGAACTCGTAACGCAAGCAGCACATAAGGCGGCCGCACAGGCCCGAGATCTTCTGCGGGTTAAGGGAAAGCCCCTGCTCTTTTGCCATGCGGATGGAAACGGGGTTGAACTCGCCGCCAAGCCTGCGACAGCACAGCTCCTGGCCGCAGTGACCGATGCCGCCGACCATGCGAGCCTCATCGCGCACGCCGATCTGCTTCATGTCCACGCGCACACGGAAGCGCGAAGCCAGATCACGCACCAAGTCGCGGAAGTCAATGCGATCTTCGGACTCGAAGAAGAACACGGCCTTGTCGCCATCGAACAGGAACTCGACGGCAACGGGGTTCATGTCAGGGGCTTTTTCTGCGGCGAGCTGGCGGAAGATCGGCAGTGCCTCGCGGCTTTTCACCTCGAGCTCTTCAGCGCGGGCGATGTCTTCGCCCGTTGCCAAACGACGCACGGGCTTAAGCGGGGATTTCAGCTTAGACACCTGATCATGGGTGGCCTCGAACACCGGCTCGTCGACATGACCGAACTCAAGGCCGCGAGCGGTGAGCACGACGACGGCGTCATCGGTGACAAGATCGAGATCGCGGGCGTCGAACCACAGGGTTTTGGGATTGCAAGCAAGTCTAACAGGCGCTATGCGAACCATACAGTGCCTCTTTCATTTCGAAGAACAGCGCATCGATGCACGTTTCGGAGGATACATTATAGTCGAGGGCCGAATTGCAGCGCTCGATTGCGGCGAAAGCGCGGGTCAAACGCGCTTCGTCCGTATGGACAGCGGCGTCCTCGATTTGATTGCGGACGTCCACGTTGATAATGAGATCAGGCGTTCCCGCGCATGTGATGAGCACGTCGCGAAGGAACGAACCGGCAATGGAAGTAAGCTGGCGAAGCGACTCGCGCGTCTCGGCGGAAAGGGCACGCTTGTTGCGCGCCTCGATCTGACGAATGGCGGACTTCGCCAGGAAGTCAGCATTCTCGGCAAGCTCGGCCTCTTGCTGCGCACGAACCGTGTCAAGCGGGGCTTTCACCTGAACAACCAGGTCGCGAGCCGATTGGATGATGTCCCACGAATCGGCGTTGCGCAGCGAGCACACCGCCGCAAGGACGTTGCGGCGAAACTCCATGCGCTCGTTCGAACGCGAGAAAGTGACGGCGCGCTCGATGGATCCGTCACAGGCTTCAAGCGCCATCTTGGCAGCCTCAAGCTCGACGCCGGTGTTCTGAGCCACCATTTTCGCGGCCTCATTGGCCGGGATGGTGCGGAACGGCACGACCTGGCAACGCGAGACGATGGTGGGAAGCACACTTTCACGCGACGAGGCAAGCAGGATGAGCACCGCGTCTTCGGGCGGCTCCTCGAGCGTTTTCAGGAATGCATTGGCCGCGGAGTCGGACATGCGGTCGATGCGACTGAGAATGTAGATCTTCTTGTTAGCCTGAATGGGCGCAAGCGTCACGTCAGAGACGACATCGCGCACCTGCTCGACCAGATACTGACCGTTCGCGCTTTCGGGCTGATAAAAATGCACATCAGGGTGCTTGCGGCGCTCAATGCGATGGCAAACGTCGCAGGTGTCGTCGCCGCCCTTGGTGCACAGAAGCGCCTTCGCAAGCGCGAAAGCCGCCTGCGATTTGCCCGAACCTGCCGGCCCGCAGAACAGATACGCCTGCGACACGCGGCCGGAAGCCACACTGGTGCGCAGGAAATCGCGAACCTGCGGCTGCCCGACAACCCTATCGAATACGTCCGCCATTTAAGCGTCGCCGCCCTTCCCATCAAGAGAGTCGAACGGGACAAGCGACAGATCGAACGTCGGGAACAGATCGATGATCTGCGCGAACACCGCGCGAGCCGTGTCGGACTTCTTTCGCGAAGTGACAACCGTGCGGAAGCGCTCGGGAAAACGCTGCGCCGAGTCGGCGTAACCCTGGGCCACGCGGGTATGGAAATCGACACCCGCAAGCTCAAGGCGGTCGGCTTTCCTTCTGCTTGTTGCGCGTGCGAGGCCCACCGAGGCATCGAGGCCCGTGGTCATGAACAGCGTACGTGCGGGAACCGTGCCCTGGCAGGCAAGCTCATTGACGAAATCAACCGATGCACGGTCGATGCCGCGGCCGAATCCCTGATAAGCGACGGTGGAGTCGATGAATCGATCGCAGATGACGACGGCTCCGCGTTCCAAAGCGGGCTTCACAACCTGGGCGACAAGCTGAGCGCGGGCAGCCTCGTAAATGAGCAGCTCGCAAACATCGGAGATCTCGTCGTGCGCCGGGTCGAGCACCAACCTGCGCAAGCTTTCGCCAACGGACGTGCCGCCCGGTTCGCGAAGCTGAACCACGTCGAAACCTTGGGCCTTCAGCTGCTGGACGACGAAGCCCATATGCGTGGTTTTGCCCGCACCGTCACCGCCCTCGAACGTGATGAACACGCCCGAAGCGGCCGTCTTCGAAGCCTCGTTTTCATTTTCGCCTTTGAAAGCCATGGTCTCGCTTCACCGTGATGGGTTGGTGGTTGCCGCCCTGATCGCGCGAGTCAACATAGTGCGCGACGATCAGCGATTCTTCATTATAACCCGCACGACAAAGCAAGGCAGAAGCGTCGTATGGTCAGCCACGATTTAACCAGATGCGCGGCTTTTCGCCGGCGCATCCGCAAGACGATTTTCGCCTGAAGTTTTTACAGCTCGCCCATTTTGCGATCAAGCAGCTTCCGGGGATCGACTATGTGCTTTCCCACCGCCATCTCTTTCGGGCTGAAACCAAGGGCCAGGCCCACGAGCTGCGGAAGATGAAGCGTCGGCATGGTGATGTCGCGGTCCTGCTTCTTCTGGGCGTCGTGCTGCCACATATCGAGCGCCATATGGCAAAGCGGGCACGGCGTGACCAAGCAGTCGGCACCCGCGTCCTTAGCGGCCAAGCAGCTGGCGCCGTTAGAGAGCAGCGCCTCGCGCTCGGCCGGATAGATGCTGTGGAAACCGCAGCAGGCCAAACGCTGGCTGAACTCGGTGTTATTGGCTCCAAGCGCCTCGGCAAGGGCCTCCATGGAATGCGGGTTACGCGGGTCCTCGAAACCCATGACATCGGGCGGCATGAGGATGTGGCAGCCGTAGAAGTTGGCGACCGACAGGTTCTCAAGCGGGCGCACCACGTGGCGGCGAAGCTCGTCAAGTCCGTACTCGCGCTCGTCGACGAGCACCCACAGGTAGTGCGTGACCTCGGCCGTGCCCTTATATTCAAGCCCGATTTCAGCAAGGGCCTCGTTCACCTTCGCGCGCAGGGCGGCATCCTCATCGAGGCGCTTCTTCGCGGTGCGCAGCATGAGCGTGCACGTGTTGCACACGGTGAGAATGCGGTCGAAGCCGGCGGCCTCGGCCAGCGCGATATTGCGGGCGTTGACGGCTACGCCCAGAAAGTCGTCGATGTCCTGGATCTGGGCCGCACCGCAGCACGTCCAACCCTCGATCTCCTGAATCTCTATGCCCAGACGCTCGCAGGTTTTCAACGTGGCGATCTTAAGCTCGCTTGCCGCGGACTCCAGCGTGCAGCCCGGGAAGAACGCGTAACGATGCTTAGCCATGGTTCACCTCGTCGTCCTGGCCCTTGGAAAGGTTCTGGGAGAACTCGTACAAACGGCGCACGTCCTCGATGCCCTTCACTGGGCGCGGCATGTGCAGCGGGTTCATCTTGCCGGCCAGCACCATGCGCATCGCGAACGGCGTGCGAGTAAGAACGGTCTTGACCAGGCCCTCGGTGCGAAGCGCCAGCATGGTCTCGTTGAGCAGGCCTGTCCTTTTGACGTCCCCGTAGAAGGACAGAGCATGACGCGCGCCCTCGGAGTTCGTCTGCCCCATCTCGATGGCGCGGCGACGCAGGTAGCTGATCTCCTCGGCCACGGGGATGCCCTTCGGGCACTTCGACGTGCATTGCTGGCAGTGAATGCACTTCCACAGGTTGTTCTGAAGGGCAGCCAGCACGCGCGCGCCACGATTGCCATCGCGGCTGTCGCGCTCGAAACGGTAGGCTTTGTTCATGGCCGCGGGAGGCAAGTACGTGCCATCGTCATAAGCCAGCTCGCGGCACTCCGAGACGCAGCTGCCGCAAAGAATGCAATCGGCGGGCTTGGCAATGAGGTGGAAATCCTCGGGCGACTGCAGGTGATCATGGCGACCCTCATGCGGGCACATCCAACCCTGCACCTTTTTCATCTTGTCGCCCACTCCGTCGAAATCAACGACCAGGTCGCGCACAACGGGCAGATTGTTCAGCGGCTCAAGGGAAAGCTCGTCGGTGCCGAACGTGTCCAACAGCGAATCGAGCTGGGTCTCGCAGGCAAGGAACGCGCTGCCGTTGACCTGCACCGCACAGCTGCCGCAGATGGCGTGGCGACACGCGCTGGTGAAGCAGAGCGTCGGATCTTGCTGCTCGCGAATCTTGGTAAGGCACCCGAGCAGGGTGTCCTTGCCATAGGGCAGCTCATAACGCTGACTGAACGAGCGCTCGCCGTCGAAGCGGCGCACATTGAAGACGATGGTTCTTTCGGCGGCCATCAGTACGTCCTTTTCTCTGGCGGGAACTTCGTCACCGAAACGGGGCGGTAGTCGATCGAATAAGACCCGTCCTTTGCAAGCGATACAAGGGTATGGGCCAAGAAGCGCTCGTCATCGCGCTGGGGGAAGTCCTCGCGCGAATGCGAACCGCGGCTCTCCTTGCGGGCGCGGGCACCCATGCAGACGGCCTTGGCGATCTGCAGGATGTTACCCAGCTCCACGTAGTTCATGAACGCCTGGTTGTAGATCTTGGAGGGGTCGCCGATCGAGGCATCAGCATAGGCGGCTATGCACTCGTCGACGACGGCCTCAGCGGCCGCCATCCCCGCCTCGTCGCGGAAGATTCCCACGCCGTTCCACATGGCCTCGGCCATGCGGTCGCGGATGGCGAAAACGGACTCGCCGTCTTTCTTGCCGCGCACGACGTCGAATCGCTCGGTCCATTGCCGGCTAAGATCCTCGAGGCGGTCTGCAGCCGGAAGCTCGCGGCGGCGCGCCGTGTCGGCGGCGCCAACGCCAGCCTGTCTGCCGAAGAAAACCACCTCGGACACGGAGTTGCCGCCCAAGCGGTTGGCTCCATGGACGCTGATGCAGCTGCACTCGCCCGCGGCGTGCAGGCCGTCGACAGCCGTTGCGCACGTGCGGAAGTCGACGACGTCGATGCCACCCATCATGTAGTGGTTGGAGGGACGGATAGGCACCGGGTCGGTGACCATGTCCACACCCTCGAAGGAAAGCGCCAGCTCGCGCACCTGCGGTAGGCGCTCCATGATGCGCTCGGCGCCCAGATGGCGAAGGTCCATAAGGACGTAAGACCCCATACCTTCGCCGAAACCGCGGCCCTCCCTGATCTCGGTCTCGATGGAGCGGGCCACCAGGTCGCGAGGGCCGAGCTCCATTTTCTCGGGGGCGTAGCGCGCCATGAAGCGCTCACCTTGATTGTTGATAAGGTAGCCGCCCTCGCCGCGGCACGCCTCGGAGAGCAGCACGCCCGTGGAAGCCAGGCCCGTGGGATGGAACTGCACGAATTCGGGGTCTTTGACCGGCACACCCGCACGCAGGCACGCCGCCACGCCGTCGCCGGTCATGTTAGTGGCATTGGTGGTGCGACTCCAATACACGCGGCCGAAGCCGCCGGCGGCGATGACGACCGCCTTGGCTCGAAAGGCCTCGATCTCGCCACGGCGCAGGTCAATGGCCACGACACCCTGAACGCCGTCCCGATCGCGGGCGATGTCCAGCAGGTTCATCTCGTCCAGGAACTCAACGCCGTTCTTCAGGCAATTCTCGTAGAGCGTGTGCAGCACCACGTGACCGGTCTTGTCGGCCGAGTAGCAGCAGCGCGGATGGCTCGCACCACCGAAGGGGCGCTGCGCGATGCGGCCCTTCTCGTCGCGCGAGTACGGCACGCCCATGCCCTCGAGCTCGAGTACCAGGTCGGGCATGCCCGACACGAAAAATTCCACTGCGTCCTGGTCGGCCAGGAAGTCGCTTCCCTTGACTGTGTCGTAGAAGTGGCTCTCGATGGTGTCGGTCTCGTCGCGGTAGCCCAAGGCCGCGTTCATGCCGCCCTGGGCCGCGCCGGTGTGGCTGCGCGTGGGGAACACCTTCGTGAGCACCGCAACCGACAGGTCGCCCTGCTTGCTGGCGGCCAAAGCCGCCGACATCCCCGCACCGCCGGCGCCGACGATGACCACATCGTAAGTGCGCATCGGATTCCTTTCCTGCTTATAAGCGAAACAGCAGCCACGGGCTTGAAGCCGCGGCCGCAGATCTAGGATTGCCCAGACTTGCTGTCAAGCCCGGGCAATCTATTATTTGTCGTCTTTCTTCGAAGCCGCAGCCTTCGTTGTCTTTGACTTCGCAGCCGAGGTCTTCGACTTGGCGGTTGATGTTTTGGCCTTCGTAGTCGAAGCTTTCTTCGTTTTGCCCTTGGCAGCCGTCTTGCCCTTTTCGGTCTTAGACTCGTCCTTCTCTTTGCTTGGGCAATCGAAGTTCGGGCAGAGCTTCCACGGACCGCGCGCAGTGGTGACGACGACCATGGGAGCACCGCATGCCTCGCAGGTTTCCTCGGTTGCCGTAAGCTTGCCGTACTGCGGAAGCGGATAACTGGTATCGCATTCCTCATAATTCTCGCAACGGATGAAGCGCTTCAGCGTGCGCGGGTTCTTCTGCGCGATAAGTTTGCTCTCCTTGCCCATTGCGGCACATGTGGGGCACGTGCCCACCACCACATCGGGCTCTTTGTTGGACTCGCAATTGGGGTCGATGCACATGACACGCGGCTTCGAGCGGAACGCCGTGACCTTAACCTGGGGCATGCCGCACGTCGGGCAAACCTCGGGAACCGATTCGATCTTGCCCTTCGGCAGCGGATAGGTAACGTCGCAATCGGGCCACCCCGAGCAGCCGATGAACATCGACTTGGTTTTGTTCGAGGCCCTGATTTGCAGGTCTTTACCGCACTTAGGACACTTACCGACATAGGCGTCAGCCGCAACCGCGTCGGCAAGGGCGTCCTTGACCTCTTCCGCATGGGGAATGAGCTGGTCGAGCTGACCAGCCAACAACGCGCGCGAATCGGCAACGACGTCGTCTTTGGTGGTTTTGCCGGCAGCTATGTTGTTCATCTCTTGCTCGAGCTCGGCAGTCATCTCGGGATGCGTGATATGCGGAGCGTACTTGTCAAGAGCGTCACACACGGCCATGCCGAGCTGAGAAGGCTCAAGCGGGTCGTTCTGAACGTATTTGACGTCGTACAAGCGCTGGATGATGGAGTGGCGGGTTGACTTGGTGCCAAGCCCGAGCTTCTCCATTTCCTGGATGAGCTTGCCCTGACTGTAACGCGCGGGGGGCTCGGTCTGCTTCTTCGTGCAGGTGGCACCGTTGAACGCGATGACGTCGCCCTCGGCCAGCTGCGGAAGCTGCTCGTCCTTCTTCAGGCCGTACGGATAGATAGCGCGGAAGCCCGGGGAGACAAGCACGTCGCCGCGCGCTGCAAACGATTCGCCGGCAACATCAAGGGTGACTTTGGTTCCCTCGACAATGGCCTCATCGGAAAGCGTTGCCAAAAAGCGACGCGCAATGAGGTTGTACAGCTTGTACTTCGAAGCGTCCATATCGTCGGGCGTTGCCTTCGCCGTGGGATAGATGGGCGGGTGGTCGGTGTCTTGCTGCTTGCCGCGCGTTGCCGTGATCTTGCCCTTCGAGAGGATCTTGCGGCAGTGCTCGGCATACGCCGGGTTACCGGCGATGGTTTTGACGGTTTCCGCCAGATTCAACGACGACGGGTACACCGTGTTGTCGACACGCGGATAACTGATATAGCCGTCCATGTACAGGCTTTCAGCCAAACGCATGGTGCGCGCGGGGCTGATGCCTTCGGCTGCGGCGGCAGCCATGAGCGACGTGGTGTTGAAAGGGGCCGGCGGCTTGACGGTGCGCTTGCGCTTGGCGATCTCGCTTACGGTTGCGGTTTTCGCGCCATCGACATGCGCCATGACGGCGTCTGCCTCGGCCTGGGTTTTGAAGCGAGCCGTGGCATGCGGCGCTTCGAAGGCGTCGTCACCCTGGCCGAACTTTCCTCGGATGACCCAGTAATCCTCGGGAACGAAAGCCATGCGCTCGCGTTCCTTAGCGACGACCAGCGCAAGGGTCGGGGTTTGGACACGGCCGGACGAGCGGACGTTTCCGTAACCGGCGAACTTCACCAACGTGAGGTAACGAGTAAGCGCAGCACCCCAAATAAGGTCGATATCCTGACGCGATGCACCGGCCTGAGCCAGATTAACATCGAGCTCAACCAGGTTATTGAACGCGTGAGTGATCTCTTCTTTAGTGAATGCGGAGTAACGCGCACGGGAAACCGGCGCCGAATCGTTCACTTCCTTGATGCACGAAAGCGCATCGGAACCAATGAGCTCGCCTTCGCGGTCGAAGTCGGTTGCGATGACGATGGAATCGGCCTTCTTCGCCAAGTTCTTAAGCGAACGGATGATTTCCTTTTCCTTTGGCAGCTTCTCGATAGGTGCGTACACCAAATACGGAAGCGCTTCCATCTTCCATGACTTCAGCTCGATGCCGTCAGCCAAGAACGGCTTGCGCTTGGATTTGTAAGGAGGACGCGCAAGATTCGCGGGGATGTTCGCGGAAACCGCCTCGCCGTCGACGGTGACGCCGCGCCAGCCACCACGCTGCTTGTAAACAAGCTGGGGCGTGAAGTCGGGCTCAAGGATGTGACCGCGCAAACCGATGGTCACCCATTCCTCGCCGGCAACCTCGAATCGGTACACCGGGGTTGAATACACCTTGTCCTTCTTGGGCTTCGAGGTGCCCAGCAACGCAGCGATTTTCTCAGCTGCATCGTTTTTCTCGGTGACCACTAGCTTCATGCGATCTCTCCTGTTCATCGATCGGTTTCCACGATCGCTCTTGTTCACACGGCGCCCAATTCGATTATTAACGTGTGGGGCTTCATACAGCTCGTCATGTCGGCTTGCCTGCACGCGGCTGATAACAACCGCCCGAGTTAAGGTTACGCAGGCAAAACTCGACTAAGCAGGCTTTAGCATACACGATTTCGAGTAGCCGACAATGAGATTGTCGCCCGCGGAACGATTCGTTTCCCAGGCGACATAATGCGTTTGACCACTGTTAGAGCGTTGTTGAAGCTGCGGCTAATTGTCGTTTGATTCCTGTTGGACAGACGCTCGATCATGCTGGTTTCGACGCTGGTTGATCATGTTCTCCACCCCGTTCGCCATGCCATGAGGAATGTACGTCATGCTCTCAAGATCGTCGGGAAGATAGTCGTACAAGCTTTGCGGATCCGTTTGCACGATGTCCTCCAGCCTCGGAACGGCCCCCTCGCGCTGCTTCGCGCACAGCGCGTAAACGAGGGCGCCCTGCGCCGAGAGCTTCTCCTCATATAGCGTGTACGGATCGTCAGGGCGCGCCGCGCGGCAATCGTCCGTTTTCCAGACAACATCGAAACCAGCGAGCTCAAGCTGGCCGAGCGAGTAAATGAACAAAGGCTCGCTGTCGGTTTTAAGCCAAAGCTCGCCGTCTTGTTCAAGCACCGACCGATACGCAAGCAGGCGGCTTACGTGCGTCAAACGACGATCGGCGTATTTTTTCTTCGGGAAAGGCGCCGGGAAGTTCATGTAGATAGCCGACACCTCGTTGGGTGCGAACAACGCATCGACATGCGGGTTCTCGTCAATGGTGAACACGGCATTTTGGACGCCCGCATCCTTTGCCACTTCGGCGCCGTGCATCGCGCATACCGGTTCGATGTCGATGCCCACGAACAGAACGTCGGGCTGCGCCTGGGCGCAGGCAACCGTGAAGGCGCCCTTGCCGCACCCCAGATCGATGCGCACCTCGCTCCACCGATTGGCCGTAGGATCGATTGGCTCGGGCATCTGGCCTGCAAGGATATCGTCTATGGACGGGGCCACCGCGGGGCGCCACTTGTTCCAGCATCCACGCCAAATAGCAGGACGCCGTTCGATGCACGACTCCACACGTGAAAGGCGTTTCTCAAGGTCGAAGCCTTTATGTTTGCGGGAACGGGCCGTGCGCGTCATTCGACCACCCCGGCAGCCGCCTGCGCCTCGGCCTCTTCCCTTTCAAGAACAAGCTTCATGGCGGCGATGGCGCACTCAAGCTCGGCGTCGCCAGGTTCGCGCGTGGTCAGGCGTTGCATTTGCAGACCGGGCCAAAGGATAACTTTAACAAGAGGCATCTCGGGATGGGTTCCCGCCCAGCGCACCGTGACCTCGTACGCCAAACCAGCAATGACGGGCATCAGCAGAATGCGAACCAATATGACCAGCGCCAGCTTAGGAGCACCATCAGGAACGCCCCACGCAGCGATAAGCGCATTCAAGGGCGTAACCGTGTAGACGAAAATCGCAATGATCATAACCATGATCAGGAACGCCGTGCCGCAACGAACATGCAGGCACGGGAACTGCCGGGCGTTTTCGGGGGTCAAAGGCAAACCATGCTCATAGCAGTGAATGGTTTTATGCTCGGCGCCGTGATAGGCGAACATGCGCTTGATGTCTTCCATGCGGCCGATGAGCCAGATGTAGAAGACGAAGACCGCAATGCGCAAAATGCCGTCGACGACGTTCCACGCGAGTGTGTTCGAGTCGTACTCGCCAACGATGAGGTTCGTAATGAACGCGGGCGCGACCACGAACAGCACGACACCCAGCAGAAGACCGAGACCCATCGACAACGCCATCTCCATACTGCTGAGGGCCGGCTCGGAGTTTGAGGATTGGACGCTGTCGGACACTTCCGAGGACTCATTCGCATTATCGCTGCTGTCGAGCGCTTCCACGGAAGCGCGCTCGGCGCCGGCGTCAACAAACGCATGCTCGACGGCAACGCTCAGGGCCTTATAGCCCAGCACCAAAGATTCAACGAACGCACGGCAGCCGCGAACAACCGGCCAGTACAGCCAGCCGTTCTTTTTCTTGCCGCTGGCAAGATCGTGCTCTTCCGTATAAATGACGTTGTCGGGCTGCCGCACAGCGACAGCCCAGTTGAACTTGCCGCGCATCATGACGCCCTCAAGGAGCGCCTGACCGCCGATGTGCGTTTTCAGGGCGCCATCTTCCGAAAACGCCCGTGAAAGATCGTTTTTCTTTTCAGACACGGAACTGCTTCCTGTTTCGAATTCGGGAAATACCGCGTCTGGCTTTGGGATTATTCGTCAGCCTCGACGCGTGCCGTCATCTCCTCGGCCGAAGGCAGCTGAATCTTCGGATAAGGATTTCCGCAGCACATTTTACCTTCGGGGCAACCGCCACGGACGCATCCGGGGCCAGCATCGCAAAATACGTACGGCGCGACGGGGCGAACCAGCTCGAGCATCTTCCATGCCATCTCGCGAATCTCCCACTGCGCACGATTGCAGCAGCGGATATCGAAGAAGTGACGTAGCTCGCGAGCGTTCATGGTCATGATGAGCTTGGTTTCGGTTGCGTTCGGCAGAACGTAACGAGCGTCCTCTGCAGGGATGCCCGCCTCCATGAAGTCCTCGTAGGCCTTCTGGATGTCGGCGATAAGCGCATCAAAGCGAACAGAGGCCTCTTCGTTGGCTGCGATTGTGGGCGGTTTGATAACCTCGATGCCGTCCTTGTACTTAACGTAGCGCTGGCTCTGCTGCTCGTAGCTTGCCAGGCGATGACGAACAAGCTGATGCGTGAGTGTGCGCGAAACGCCTTCAAGGGCGAACGTGAAAGAAGCATGCTCGAGCGTCGAAAAATGGCCACCGGTAAGAACCGTGGAAAGCACGCTGTACATACGCTTCGTGGGCATGTCCTCCATCAGCTCGGAGGCGCCGATGGGCGCATAGCACAAACGCGCGGCCGTGGCAATGGCTCGCTCGGGATTGGGAGTGTGGTACAAAAGCTCGACTCGCATGTCTTCCCCTCTCTTGATTAGTCTGCCGAACGATCATACCCGAGGACCGTGTTTAAACCTCGCGCCCTTCAGGCAAGGTTAAAGAAAATTCGGTCTGCGACGTTCTTTGGGGAACGCTTTACGCAACAACGCAAAACACCCTGCGGAAATACCCGCACCTCGCCATATACCGCACGCGCCAACGACGAACGCGACCTCTGAGCCCCACCAGCTCGACGACCCGCTCTAATCCTTCTACTGACTTCTTGGCGCAAATAAAACGCCGCCGTCCCGAAGGACGACGGCGCAGAAATAGGTTGATCAGCGAATACGCGACCAACGCAACCTTTAGCGCAGGTTGTAGAACGCGTCGCGGCCAGCGTAACGAGCCTGGCTGCCCAGATCCTCTTCGATGCGGAGAAGCTGATTGTACTTGGCAACGCGGTCGGAGCGGCACGGAGCACCAGTCTTGATCTGACCTGCGTTGGTGGCAACGGACAGGTCGGCAATGGTGGTATCCTCGGTCTCGCCGGAACGATGGCTGACGATGCAGGTGTAACCGGCCTGCTTTGCCATTTCCATAGCCTCGAGGGTTTCGGTAAGAGAGCCGATCTGGTTGACCTTGATCAGGATTGCGTTAGCGCAACCAAGCTCGATGCCCTTCTTCAGACGCTTGGAATTGGTGACGAACAGATCGTCGCCAACCAGCTGCACGCGGTCGCCGATGCGATCAGTGAGCATCTTCCAGCCATCCCAGTCTTCCTCGGCCATGCCATCCTCAATGGAGATGATCGGGAACTCGTTGACCAGGGCCTCCCAGTAATCGACCATTTCGGCGCTGGTAAGCTCGCGACCCTCGCCCTTCAGCTCGTACTTGCCGGTTTCGACGTTGTAGAACTCAGTGGAAGCAGGGTCCATGGCGAACATGATGTCCTTACCGGGAACATAACCGGCAGCCTCGCAAGCCTTGACGATGTATTCAAGCGGCTCAGAATTCTTAGTGAAGTTGGGGGCGAAGCCACCCTCGTCGCCAACGCCGCCGCCAAGGCCAGCGTCGTGAAGAACCTTCTTCAGGGTATGGTAGATCTCTGAGCACCAGCGAAGAGCCTCGGCGAAGGACTCGGCGCCAACGGGCATGATCATGAACTCCTGGAAGTCAACGTTGTTGTCGGCATGAGCGCCGCCGTTGAGGATGTTCATCATCGGAGTGGGCAGAAGATGTGCGTTCGGGCCGCCTACGTACTTGTACAGAGGGAGCTCGGACGACTGAGAGGCGGCACGAGCAACTGCCAGGGAGGCGCCCAAGATGGCGTTAGCGCCGAACTTGCCCTTATTCTCGGTGCCATCGGCCTCGATCATGGCCTCGTCGATAGCGCGCTGGTCGGTTGCGTCCATGTCGTACAGAACGTCGGCAATCTCGGTGTTAACAAAGTCGACAGCGTTCAGCACGCCCTTGCCAAGATAGCGATCCTTGTCGCCGTCACGAAGCTCGACAGCTTCGAAGGCGCCCGTCGATGCGCCGGAAGGAACGATTGCGCGACCCATAGCGCCATCGTCAAGGATGACCTCGACCTCAACCGTGGGGTTGCCGCGCGAATCGAGAACCTCGCGACCATAAACATCAAGGATGATGCTCATTGTTGCCTCCTCAGACAAACCAGTTTCATTTTGAAGCGCATAACAAAGATGCACAGCGCTTCAATGATATCACGCCAACGCAGCGGACGAAGGTCTAAGGAGTGGACGGCAAGGCACCTTGGCATCTAAAGCAGCAGAGCCACTACAACGAACAGGATGATTCCTGCCGAAAGCTGCGCGAAAGACAACGCCGAGAGAGCACGAATCGAAAGCGAAGTGCGCTTGACGGTCGATCCAGCAGCGCAATAACAGCGCGAATCCATGGCGATAGCGATTCGATCGGCCCGCCTGAACAAACCAACGAACAGGGAAACGAAAACAGCTCCCCACGCCCTAACGCGATTGACCACAGGTCCCGAAGAGAAATTCGCACCGCGAGATGCCTGCGCATCGCGTATGCGGGCAAGCTCCTCGAACACCATGGGGATGAAGCGAAGCGCGAGAGACAGAACAAGGGCGATGTCCCCTACCGGGACACCAACACACGCCAACGGAACCAAGAGCCACGAAAACGCCTGAACCAAATCGGTTGAAGTGGTGGTAAAGCACACCACGAAGCTTGCAACGGCAAGCGACATCATACGCACCGCGCTAATTCCACCAACAAGGAGACCTTCCGAAGCAACATCGGCATTGATGGCATTGAAGAAAATCGCGAACAAGGACAGGAACGCGAGGGGAATAAGAAGAACCGTAAGTTTACGGGCTGGAATCCTTCCAACTCCAGCGGCCACCACAGCACATACCGCAAAAAGCGACACGCCCACGAGCGTATCGGCGAAGAAAATCGCAATGGTGTACGCAAGCAGCAAAAGAATCTTCACGCGCGCATCGCATGCGTGAATCGGGGTGTTTCGAGCGATATATAACGAAGCTGCCGAATTCATGGAACGAGTATCCCATATGCCACGCCCGCAAAGGAAAATGATCGTTCGAACATAATAAAGAAAGGGAACCTTGCGGTTCCCTTTCGAAAGAAGCTTAGAAGATAAGTCCGATTACTCGGCCTTCTTCTCCTCGGTAGCCTCAACCTCAGCGGCGAGCTCCTCGACAGCCTCGGCGACTTCCTCAGTCTCGGCCTCAGCCTTGACCTCTTCAGCCTCGACCTTCTTGGGCTGAACCTTCTTGGGAGCAGCCTTCTCAGCCTTCTTGGCGACGGGCTCGGTGCAGAGCTCCATGATGACCATGGGGGCGTTGTCACCCTTGCGGTTGCCGAGCTTCATGATGCGGGTGTAGCCGCCCTGACGATCGGCGAACATGCCCTGCTCGACCTTCTCGAAGACCTCGCGGACCAGTTCCTTGTCGTTGCCAAGCCAAGCAATGGCAAGACGACGGGAATGAAGGTCGCCCTTCTTAGCCCAGGTGATGATGCGATCGACGTCGGCGCGGATTTCCTTAGCGCGCGGCTCGGTCGTCTTGATGCGGTCGTTGTAAAGAAGCGCGCTGACCAGGCTACGCTTCATAGCACGCGTATGGCTGGAGTCGGTACCCAGCTTACGGCCCTTGTAATTGTGCCTCATTGTCTTTTTCTCCTATACCTAAAGCCAGATTAAAGCTTCAGATTCAAACCCATCGAAATGAGCTTGTCCTTGACTTCCTCAATGGACTTCGCACCGAAGTTCCTGATGTTCAGCAGGTCGTTCTCGGAGAATTCGACCAGCTGGCGTACGGAATGGATACCGGCACGCTTCAAGCAGTTGTAGGAGCGAACCGAAAGGTCCAGATCCTCGATCTGCTTGTCAAGCTCAGCGTTCGTCTCCTGATCCTCGGGAGCGAAGATAGAGGGAACCTCGATTTCCTCTTCACCTTCGGTCTCGCCGAGAGCCAAGAACGCGCCCATGTACTGGTTGACGATGTTGACGGCACGCAGAACAGCGTCGGTCGGATCGACGGAACCGTCCGTCTCGACCTCAAGCACAAGCTTGTCGTAGTCGGTGCGCTGACCGACACGAGTGTTGGTGACGTTCATCGTGCAACGGCGAACCGGGGAGAACAGCGAGTCGACATGGATGATGCCGATGGGGTCCTCGGAACGCTTGTTGTGATCGGCCGGGACGTAACCGCGGCCGACACCAATGCGGATGGACATATCGAACTGACCGCCATCGGCAACAGTAGCGATGACGTGCTCGGGATTGATCAGCGTGAACTCGGTGGGAACATCGAGATCGGCGCCGGTCACCACGCAGGGGCCCTCGACGGACACATGCGCGATGGCTTCCTCGACATCGCCGTTGAGAGCGGAGAAGACAAGACCCTTCACGTTCAGAACGATGTCGGTGATGTCCTCGATAACGCCCTCGGCGGTGGTGAACTCGTGCTGCACGCCCTCGATCTGGATAGCGGTTGCCTTAGCACCGTCCAGAGACGAGAGCAGGACGCGACGCAAAGAGTTGCCAAGCGTGTTGCCATAGCCGCGCTCGAGCGGCTCGACGATGAAGCGAGCAACGGTGTCGCTTACTTCCTCTGTTGTAACTGTAGGCCTCATGAACTCTGTCATGCTTTGCAAGCCTCCTTAAGCGGTAGCGCGATTACTTCGAGTAAAGTTCGACGATGAGCTGTTCGTTGATGTCCAGATCGATCTGATCGCGTTTCGGGAGAGCAAGAACGCTGCCCTGAAGTTTCTCGATGTCAACTTCCAGCCAAGCAGGCACGGAGACGCGCTCGTTGGAGACAAGGGCGCTCTTGATGACGAGCAGGTCCTTGGCCTTAGGAGCAACGGCTACCAGGTCGCCGGGACGGACGCGGTAGGACGGAACATCCACGCGACGGCCGTTGACGGTGATGTGGCCGTGGGTAACGGTCTGGCGAGCTTCCTTGCGGGTGCGAGCGAAGCCCAGACGGAAAACGACGTTGTCCAGGCGGGTCTCGAGGATGGTGAGCAAGTTCTCACCAGTAACGCCCTCGAGGGCCTTAGCGCGCTTAAAGTAGCTACGGAACTGCTTCTCGAGAACGCCGTAGATGAACTTAGCCTTCTGCTTCTCGCGCAGCTGAAGTCCGTATTCGCTTTCCTTACGACGGCGAGACGGCTGACGCTTGGATTCCTTGGTGGTGTAACCCATAACCACAGGATCGATGCCCAGCTGCCTGCAACGTTTCAGAACCGGAGTCCTGTCAATTGCCATAATCTTATCCTTTCAACTACACGCGACGACGCTTCTTAGGACGGCAGCCATTATGAGGAATGGGCGTGCAGTCCTGGATGCTGGAAACCTCAAGGCCTGCTGCCTGCAGAGAGCGGACAGCGGTCTCGCGACCCGAACCCGGGCCCTTGACGAAAACAGCAACCTTGTGAAGGCCATGCTCCATAGCGGTCTTGGCAGCGGCCTCGGCGGCCATCTGAGCAGCGAACGGCGTGGACTTACGAGAGCCCTTGAAGCCGACGGTGCCAGCGGACTGCCAAGAAATGACGTTGCCCTGAGGATCGGTGATGCTCACGATCGTGTTGTTGAACGTGGACTTGATGTGAGCAGCACCAACGGTGATGTTCTTGCGGTCAGCGCGACGGATGCGCTGCTTTGCATTCTTTTTCTGTGCCATTGTCAGCTAACCCCTACTTCTTCTTGCCGCCGATTTGCTTGCGCGGGCCCTTGCGAGTGCGTGCATTCGTATGAGTGCGCTGGCCACGGACGGGCAGGCCACGACGATGACGCAGGCCACGGTAGCAACCGATCTCCATGAGGCGCTTGATGTTCTGAGAAACCTCGCGATGCAGGTCGCCCTCGACGGTGAGGTTGTTCTGGATGTAATCGCGGAGCTTGGTCAGATCGTCTTCCGTAAGATCGTTGCAACGAACGTCAGGATCAACGCCGGTCTCTGCAAGGATCTTCTTGGAGGTCGTCAGACCGATGCCGTAAATGTAGGTCAAACCGATCTCAACGCGCTTGTCGCGAGGAAGGTCGACACCAACAAGACGTGCCATATACAATCTCCTCTTTCTAGCCTTGACGCTGTTTGTGGCGCGGGTTCTCGCAAATCACGTAAACCGTGCCATGGCGACGAATGATCTTGCACTTGTCGCACATCTTCTTGACCGAAGGACGTACCTTCATAATTGCTTCCTTTCGGTGTTCCAATACTTGCCGTATATCTCACACGGCCAGCCGCTGCCGATGATTTCGAGCTTAGGCGCTGCTGCGATCTGATTTTCCGAACGCAGCACTCGACTCAAGATGAGAGGCTATTCGCTTCCAGCTGCAACCCTGCCAGAACGAACCAGGCCCTTGCGCGGCCATCGATGCCGCGCTTGGGAGCCTACTTGAAGCGATACGTGATACGACCGCGGTTGAGGTCGTAAACGGAAAGCTCCACGGTTACCTTGTCGCCAGGAAGGATCTTGATGTAATGCATGCGCATCTTCCCGGAAATGTGCGCCAAGATTTCGTGGCCGTTCTCGAGTTCGACTTTGAACATCGCGTTGGGCAATGCCTCAAGGACCGTACCCTCGAGTTCGATGACATCTTGTTTCGTCAAAAGTGCTCCTTCAAGAAAATCGTCATTAAGCAGCAATAGTGAATATTAGCAGAGAAGGAAGCAAGATTTTGGAAAATGGAAGTGAGCGCACAAAATCCCCAAACCGTCCTTCTTCGCTTTTCGCGAACACGGTTCGAGGTGCCTGCATGTCAGGCGCGCGACTCAAAAGATCGCGCAGTCCTCAGTGCCTTCCGCGCTGGGCGCGTTTCGTATTCGAACGGCATGGGACCGCCAGGTATTCTTTGCGGCGCAACGGGAACCCGTATAAGAACACGCCTAAAGCCGCCTTGTCGGCTTTCACACGTTGGGTATGTTAGCACATGCTTCGCCCGTCCACATGAACTTCACGATTGGAGTTCACACGTACCCCAACTACGCAGGCGCACATGTGCGAGCACCTGGTAATCCTGCCCTATCGCCTGCGGATCTCCCAGAAAGCGATGGCGCTTGCCGCAGCAACGTTCAACGAGTCCACGTTGTGCGCCATGGGGATCATCACCGTGTGGTCACAGGAATCGATGGTGCTTTGGAACAGGCCGTCGCCCTCGGTTCCCAACACGATGGCAAGTTTGTCGGCCGCTTCGATCTCGGGGCCGTCAAGCGCTATGGAATCCTCGCGCAACGCCATGGCAACCGTGGTGAAGCCACGACGGCGAAGCTCGGGCACGCCCTCGCCCGCCCACTCGCGGGTCGAGCCGATACGCGTCCACGGAACCTGAAACACCGCACCCATGCTGACGCGCGCGGCACGGCGGTAAAACGGGTCGTGGCACGAAGGCGTGACCAACACGGCATCGATTCCCAGCGCCGCCGCCGAGCGGAAGATGGCTCCGACGTTGGCGTAGTTGGTGACGTCCTCCAGCACGGCCACGCGCTTGGCATTGCAAAGCACTTCATCAAGCGTAGGAAGAACCGGACGCTCGAAGCACGCAAGCGACCCCCTGGTCACCTGATAGCCGGTAAGGTCGTGAAACTCCTGAGTTGTTGCAAGAAAGATCATGGCATCGGGCCATTCGCGCGAAATGCGATCGACGATCGCAGCGTCATGGGCCTGCCAGGTTTCCTCGACGAACAACGACAGCGGCCTGACCCCTGCATCAAGGGCGCGCTCGATGACGCGCTGCGATTCGCCGATGAACATGCCGTTTGGATTGTCGCGCCTAAACCCCTCGCCGCGTTTCAGCTGGCCGTCGGTCATACCGGAATACGGAGCCAATCGCTTGTCGCGGGTTCCTTCGGGAAGCTCTGAAATGCGAACGACCGGCATGCGTTACCTTTCTTCCTTCGCATGCGCGCGCTTAGGCAGCTCGATGGTGCACAGCACGGCGGCGATTCCGATAAAGCCGCCGATAAGCATGATGACGCTGATGGCGTGAGTCAAGTCGGCGGCGGGAATCTGCGCCAGAACCGTGTTGCCCACGGTGATAGACAGCACTAGGCCGACGATCACGATGGAAAGAGACTGGCCGATGCCGCGCATCGCCGTGATGGTGGCATTGGCCTCGGAATAGCTTTCAGGTCCCACGCACGACATCACAACGCTTTGATTGGGCGCGACGAAGAACGCGTTGCCAAAACCGATGGCGAACAACAGCGCAACCACCTGCCAAAGCGTCAGGCCCTGCTCCACGAAGCTTAGACCGAACAGCGACGCCGTCACGATGATCACGCCGAAAGCGGAAACCATGGCGGGGCGCATGCGATCGGCCAAGCTGCCTGCAAACGGCGAAAGCAAACCTTGGATAGCGGGCTGAGCCAGCATGACCAGGCTGGCAGTTGCCGCATCGAGACCTTGCACAACCTCGAGATAGATGGCCATGGTGTACCCTACCGCGAAGAACGCCGCGGTTTTCAAAAGCGATGCGAAGTTCGCCCGACCGTACAACGCGCTTTCAACGAAAAGGCGCACCTGCATGACAGGTGCCTCGCAGCGCCACTCGTGCGCAACGAACACACCAACCAAAAGCACGCCGACGCCGAAGCAGATGGGCGCCCACGAGATGGCGGTCCACTCGGACAGGCCGAACATCAAAACGAAGAGCGACACCATGAACAGCGCGCTGCCCACATGGTCGAACGGCTGCGTTTGCTCGCCGGGAACATCCTTCTCGATGCGGAAGACACTGAGATACGAGCAAAACGCACCAACCACGACGCCCGACACGAAGACGTAGCGCCAGCTAAGCAAATCGCATAGGACGCCGCCGATGACCGGGCCCATGGTAAGGCCCACGCCCACGAACGTGCCGTACAAACCAAGCATGCGGCCCTTGTGCTCGGGCGGGAACGCCAGAAGCATGAGCGCGACATTGGCTGCCAAGATGGCGTCGCCCGACACGGCCATGGCAAAACGGGCGCCGATCAGGAACTCGATATTGGGCGCAAGCGCACACGCGGCCGAGCTGATGGTGAAGAAAACCGTGCCGATGATAAGCATAAGACGGCGGCCCTTGACATCGGCAACGTGCCCCAAGGGAATGGAAAACATGGCAGTGGCCAGCGTATACGACGTGATAACCCACGTGACGGCGGTGGCACCGCAGTTGAATTCGGTACTCATAGCCGGAATGCACAGATTCAACGACGAAGACATGAACGGCGACATGAAGCCCGTGAGCATGCACACCAACACCGCGAAAACCTGCTGCGGGTTCATATGACGAATGCCACCCGATTTATCCTTCTTCGCCGACACCGATCAACACCTCGCCTCTTGGCTCCAAAAGCCCGACTGATTCGCATTGTTACCAGTAGTTTGCTACGAGATTGGTGCTCGAGCAAGAAAAAAGCCCCCTTACGGGAGCTTGAATTCCTTTGGCTGGGCCAGCAGGATTCGAACCTACATAGCTGGCACCAAAAACCAGAGTCCTACCATTGGACGATGGCCCAGTCCGGTTGACGCGAAATGGTGGACCGTGTGGGACTCGAACCCACGACCTTAGGATTAAAAGTCCTCTGCTCTACCGGCTGAGCTAACGGTCCATTTCCATGCGCGATATCCGATTTTAACGGGACGCGCGGCTGCGGTCAATCGAATAGCCACCTAATGAAGTGGATTATTCATGAGAACAGGACGAGTATCAAGCCTTTCAGGCTAAAAAACGATTCCCAGAGCGTCGATAAGCAAACCGCTTGCACACGAAACGGCAAGAAGCATGGCCAGAATCGCGATGTTCTGTTTCGCCGAAGCATTGGTGCGGAACAAAACCAGCAACCCCACGCCCGCAGCGCACAGCAAGCCTGACATCATGGCGCCGCTCCCCAGAACGCCGTCGACGTACAGCTGCGCGATGGCGACGCTGGCAGCGCAATTCGGGATAAGGCCCACCAACCCCGACACGACAACCGCGATCTGCGAGTTCGCACCGAGAACGGTTGCGAGCGCGTCTTCGCCGAACAACGCGAACACGGCGTTCATGGCCAACACGACCAGGAAGACGAAACACGACACCTCGACCGTATGCTTGACGGCGCTTCGCACGATGATGCCCCACTTGGCGTGCCCGTGTTCATGGGCATGCCCATCGTGATCATGATCATGAGCCGCATCGGCGACGGTCACGCCCCCTTCGTAGGATTCGGCGCCGGCAGAGCCTTCCTGCGCGGCAACGATGGCGGCAGCGTTTTGAATGCAGGGAACGTCATCGTCGGCGCAATGGCAGCCGGCGCGCTCGCACAGCTCGTGGATACGCCAGCTTTCACGCACAGGACGCGTGATGCGTAAAACGGCATCGATAGCGAAGCCGGCGACGATGCCGATAAGGATCTTCACCCCAAGAATAGCCGCGATGGTTTCGAAGGGAACGGCCTCGGCTATGAAAATGGGCAGCATCTCATCGGAAGTGGAAAGGAAAACGGCGATGAGTGTGCCAAGCGTGATCACGCGAGCCGCATAGAACGTCGATGCGGCGGCAGAGAAACCGCACTGGGGAACGACTCCGAGAACCGCGCCGATCGCGGGGCCGACTGCGCCGCCCTTCTCGATAGCTTCCTGGAATTTGCGCGAGGCACCATGCTCGAGCCATTCCATGGCAATGTAGGTTACCAGCAGGAACGGGATAAGGTACAGCGTGTCAAGCGCCGCATCGAGCAATATGTCCAGAACCAAATCCAAGAACAGGACCTCTTCCATAAGAAGCTTCTTACATATGAACAATCGTTCAAACCCTCTTTAACGAACAAAACGGGACAGCCTTTCGACCGTCCCGTTTCAGGATGCGATTACTTTGACGGATGCTTACCGGCAAGTCAATCTCGCCAGGCTCCAACCGCTAAAGTTTCACAAAGCGAACCTTTTGGGCTCGAATTACATCATACCGCCCATGCCGGCTGCAGCGGCTGCTGCGGCAGCTGCCGGATCGGGGTCCTTGGGAATCTCGTTGACGGTTGCCTCGGTGATGAGGATGAGAGCTGCAACGGAAGCAGCGGACTCGAGAGCGGTGCGGGTAACCTTGACCGGGTCGTTGACGCCCATGTCGATCATGTTGCCGTACTCGCCGGTAGCGCAGTTCAGGCCCTCGCCCTTAGCCATGTTCTTGACGCGGTCGCAAACAACACTGCCCTCGTAGCCGGCGTTCTCGGCGATAGCGCGAAGCGGAGCCTCGCAGGCCTTGCGGATGATGTCGATGCCGACCTGCTCGTCCTTGTCGTCGGTCTTGATGTCGTCAAGCACGTGAACGGCGTCAACCAGAGCAACGCCGCCGCCGGCGACAATGCCCTCTTCAACTGCAGCGCGGGTTGCCTGCAGGGCATCCTCGATGCGGGACTTCTTCTCCTTGAGCTCGGGCTCGGTAGCAGCGCCGACCTTCAGGACCGCAACGCCGCCGGAAAGCTTGGACAGACGCTCCTGGAGCTTCTCGCGGTCGAAATCGGACTCGGTGCGGTCCATTTCAGCGCGGATCTGGGCAACGCGATCCTCGATTGCCTTCTTGTCGCCAGCGCCGTCAACGATGAGGGTGTTCTCCTTGTCGACCTTAACGGTACGGGCGGTGCCGCACATGTCGATGGTGGCATCGGCCAGGGTCATGCCGAAGTCCTTCTCGATGACCTGAGCACCGGTGACGACGGCGATGTCCTCGAGGATGCGCTTACGACGGTCACCAAAGCCAGGGGCCTTGATGGCAACGACGTTCAGGGTGCCGCGCAGACGGTTCAGAAGCAGGGTGGCAAGAGCCTCACCCTCGACGTCCTCGGCAACGACCAGCAGCGAACGACCGGACTTCATGACAGCCTCAAGCAGCGGGACCATATCCTGGATGTTCGAGATCTTCTGATCGGTCAGCAGGATGTAGGGGTTCTGCAGATCGGCTTCCATGCGCTCGGTGTCGGTGGCCATGTACGGGGAGATGTAGCCACGGTCGTACTGCATGCCCTCGACGATGTCCATTTCCATGCCGAAGGTCTGGCCGTCCTCGACGGAGATGGCGCCGTCATGACCGACCTTCTCCATAGCCTCGGCGATCTTGGTGCCGATCTCGGCATCGCCAGCGGAAATGGTGCCGACTGCAGCGATCTGATCCTGAGTGGAAACCTGGGTGGCGTCGGCCTTGATCTGCTCGACAACGGCAGCGGTTGCCTTCTGGATGCCGCGGCGGATGCCCAAAGCGTCAGCACCGGCGGTGACGTTCTTCAGGCCCTCGCGAGCGATGATGTCAGCAAGAAGGGTTGCGGTGGTGGTACCGTCGCCGGCGACGTCGTTGGTCTTGACGGCGGCCTCACGGATGAGCTGAGCGCCCATGTTCTCTACCGGATCCTCGAGCTCGATCTCGCGAGCAACGGTCACGCCGTCGTTGGTGACGGTCGGAGCACCGTAGCTCTTCTCGATGGCGACATAGCGGCCTTTGGGGCCAAGAGTAACCTTGACGGCGTCGGCAAGCTTCTTGACGCCGGCAGCAAGATCGCCGCTGGCCTCGGTGCCGAATTGAATGTTCTTAGCCATTTGAAATTCCTCCTGATGATGGAACTATAGGATTAGTCTTCACAGATAGCGTAGATGTCGTCGGCGCGAAGGATCAGAACGTCCTGGCCCTTGTAGTGAACCTCGGTTCCACCGTACTTGCCGAAGATGACGCGGTCGCCCTCTTTGACGGGAACAGCGACCAGGTTGCCGTCCTTATCGAGCTTGCCCTCGCCGACGGAAACAACGACACCGGTCTGCGGCTTCTCCTTGGCATCGCTTGCCAGGTAAAGGCCGGAAGCAGTGGTGGTCTCGGCCTCGTCAGCCTTGACGATCACGCGATCGCCCAACGGTTTCAAACTCATGATAGGTGCCTTCCTTTCGATGTCTCAGCACTTTGATACCTCAGTAGGTTTGCCAAGCGGGGTTCCGGGTGCCGAAGAGGCGCGCCGGCCGAATTATCATTCACGCTTGGTGTGTGCTAGCACTCGAACCTTGCGAGTGCCAACAGATTGGTAATATACCACCCTCGCAAGCCAATGCAAGCCAGTTCGGCGTATGGCGCGATATCGACAGCGAGCCTTCGTCGAACCGTTGATTTTCCGTAAGAAACGCCGCCGTCGATGCACGGCGCGAGGCACGAAAAAGGCCCGCCGAAACGACGGGCCTTGAAAAGCAACGGCCAGCAAAAACCGGCAGAGGCAACCTGCATCCACGCAAAGCCGCATGCAGAGTCCCTAGGCAACCAGAGTAAAGAAACTCGAGGGATCTTGCGCCGCGCTTTACAACGAGGGGCTTTCGCTACATAAGCATGCTGGAAAGCGGCAAGCCGACCACCAGCACCAAAGCAAGCTCGGCCAGAATGAACACGCCGGTGTACTTGCAGATATCCTTTGCAGGAAGCCATTCTTTGTTCGAGAACATCATGGCGGCGAAGGGCGAAGCGGCAGGCGTGAACATGGCGCAAGACAGAACGAAGAAAACCGTCAAGGTAACGATGGGGGCGACATCCATGCCGCTTGCCTGAGCGAACACGTAGACGATAGGCTGCGCGATCATGCCGATAACCAACGAGTTGCAGATGTTGGTAAGCACCATAAGGATAACCAGCAGCAACACCACGAACACCAGGAAGTCCATGCCGCTGAAGATAGGGCTTAGGTTCTTGCTCAAAAACGCCGAGATGCCCGTTTGCTTGTTGGTGAGCACAGCGCCGATTTCGACAGCGGCGGCGATCATGAAGACCATGCCCCAGTCGACGTGCTTGCCCATAACCTCCTTCAGCATGATAACGGGTTTGCCGTCGATATGCGTAGCGGCAAGAACGGTGACGAAAGCCACAGCCAAGCCGATAGAGTTCTTATAAAGGAACTCCATGACGGGCGCCGTGGGGAAGAAACTCGGAACCAACATGGCAACAGCGAACAACGCGAACGAGATGCCCAGCACCTTCTGACGCAGGCTCATAGGAGGCAGGGGGTTCTTGTTTAACTGCTCCATATTGAAGTTCTTGATGGGAGCGGTATCGGGGCGGAACACATACTTGCTCAGCAAAATGGAAACAAGCAGGAACGCAAGGCCCAAAACGAACGTCACGACGAAAAACGCGCCGTCGGCGATGACGGAAGGATCGCCAGCGACGTTGCGGTAATTGGCGATAAGGGCGAGGGCATTACCCTTGTATGGCGCAACCGGGAAACCGGCAGCGCAGGCAACAACGATAAGGATCAGCATAATCTTGGGGAACGAATCCTTGGCAGTGTAGCCGACTTCTTTGAAGATGCCGTAGCAAACAGGCCAGAACAAGAAGATGGGCAAAAACGGTCCCATGAACACCGAATACAGGAAGCAGCCGATGCAGATGGTGAAGACGAACACCCATGGGCGTCCTTGCGACACCTTGCGCGTTAGGAAGAAACGCCCGATGTAATCGCTGACCTTTTCGTATTGCAACGCGCCAACGTAGATAAGCATGAACAAGCACTGAACAACCGTCGGCGAACCGAACGACGCCATAAGGATGTTGCCCATAGTGTCGTAGCCGCTGAAACCGATGGCGACGATGCACAGAGCGCTTGCCCAGAACGTATCGACGACGATCCACAAATACAGCGTCGCGATAAAGATGCCCAGGATCTTCATGCCGACGGGCGTTATGGGATCGACGGCTGGCAAGAAATTGAATACGAGCATGATGGCCAAACCGATAAGAAGATGGACGTTCTTCATGCTCCTCAAGCCCAGTTTCGCTTGATCTTCAGCCATGAGCCCTCCTTTCAAAACGGCGCACGAGACGCAATGGTTCGCGCGCGAAAACCAAACGTGTACATTTTGTTGAAATCAAAGGGTTGTACAATAACATACGTTATTGATTCATCTTATCTTTTATGCATTATCCGATTGGAGCGCACGTTGAAATACGACTATCGTCCGTTCGCCGAATTCGGCACCCCTGAGCATGTCCCTGCGAATACGGCACTGAGCGCTAATTACAAAGCGCACGAGAACAAACCCTTCTTCGTGCTGGTTTCGGGCGCCTGCGCACTGCAGACCGCCAGCAAGAAAGGCGACGAGCTGACGCTTTTCTATTTTCGCGAAGGCGAGATGATGGGGCATTCTCCCCTGCTCAACAACTTGTTCCAACAGGAAGGCACCGGCGATTACCTTTACAGCGAACGCGACATCTACGTGATTATGGCGAAAACCGACTGCGAAGTGCTGCGATTCCCATCAAGCTGCTTCCAAACGTTGCTCGATGAAAACGTTGCGTTTCGAATGGTTTTGCTTGAAAGCATGCAGCGACATTATGTGTCGCTTACAGGAAGAAGCAGCTACAGCGCCAACCACAGCGCGGTTTCCACTCTGTGCACGATGCTTGCACGCAACGCCGTGCGCAGCGGCGACGGGCGCCACACGCTTGAAGAGCAGTTCACCTACGCAGAGCTTGCGCGCCGCATAGGAGTGCACCAGGTAACCGTTGCGCGCATAATGAGCGGCCTCATTAAAGAAGGCACGCTTTCGCGCAAAGGCAAGCACGTCTACGTCGAAGACGATTTGCGCCTTCTGCGTTACGCACGCGAAGAGATCCAGCTCAAATACTAGAAGCCGGCAGCTATTCGTAGAACTTCGCCTGAGGGAACGGGGGCTCGACGGCGCGCTTGAAAGCGTAGCCCTCGGCGCGTTTCTTGATGGATTCAACCTCTTCGACGGAAAGACCGCTGACTGAGGCCGCCTCTTCGATGCCCTTGCCTTGCTCGAACAGGGCGATAAGGGCGGCATCGAGCACCGCATAGCTGAAGCCAAGGCTCTTCTCATCCTGCTGACCTGCGGAAAGTTCGGCAGAAGGCGGCTTCACGAAAACGTTCTCGGGAATAGGCGCAGGCTTGCCGGCAGCCTCGAAAACCTCGTTGCATGCGCGAGCAACCTTATAGACATCAGACTTATACAAGCCGCCGATCGGAGCGAAAGCGCCAGCGGTGTCACCATACAGCGTGGAGTAACCCATCTGCGCCTCGCTCTTGTTGCCGGTATTCACCAGCATCCAATTGAAGGCGTTGGACAAACCCATGAGCACCACCATACGGCACCTGGCCTGGGTGTTCTCGGCCGCCAAGCCAGAAAGCGAACCCCCGCACGCACGCGCCATCGTTTTTTCGAAGGCCTCGTACGGCTGACAAATAGAGACGGTCTGAGTCTCGACGCCAAGATTCTCGGCAAGCTCCAAGGCGTCGTCCACCGAGCTGACGGAAGAATACGGGCCGGGAAGAAGCACGCCGTGAACATGCTCGGCACCGAAAGCGTCAACGCACATCGCCGCGACGATGTTCGAGTCCATTCCACCCGAAAGGCCAATGACGACATCAGTGAATCCAGCGTTGTTCGCGTAATCGGCAAGCGCCTTGACGCAAATGCGGTACTTTTCGCGGGCAAGCATCTTCTTTTCACCACGCCTTTCGGTTCATTGCAAATAAAAGCGGGGTTGTGCGCTGCACAACCCCGCGCGTCGTTCATATAAGGTTAGGCTCGTTACGTTTCGAATGCGTTGCGAACAGATAACGGGGGCATTGCGAAGCTTGTCGGCAAAATCGCTTGCCAGCAACATCCCCTGTCATACCGGAGCGCAACGCTATTCGCTTGCCATGCAAAAAACGCGCCGACAGCGAAGTGAAGCCCTACTGAACCTCGTGAATACGGTCGGACAGCCACGACGCCCATTCGTCCACACCCTCGCCGTTGGTGGCCGAGATCGGGAAGATGGGAGCCTGCGGGTTAAGCTGGCGAACAGACTCGTCGAAAGCCTCGCGATTGAAGTTGAATACCGGCATGGTATCGACCTTGTTCAGGATGACCGCCTGGGCAACCTGGAAAACACCCGGGTATTTCAGCGGCTTGTCGTCGCCCTCGGGAACGGACAGAATCATGACCTTAACGTTCTCGCCCAAGTCGAAGTCGGTCGGGCATACCAAGTTGCCGACGTTTTCCATAATGATGAGGTCCAAGCGCTCGAGATCGAGCACGTCGACGGCGCGCTTGACCATACTGGACTCCAGATGGCAAGCGCCACCGGTGTTGATCTGGACAGCGGGGATGCCCTGCGCCTTGATCTTCTCGGCGTCGACGCTGCTTGCGATGTCACCCTCGATGACAGCGATGTTGAACTCGTCGCGCAGAGCCTCGATGGTCGCGAGGATCGTCGAAGTCTTGCCCGAGCCCGGGCTTGCAAGCAGATCGACCACAAAGACGTGGTTCTCTGCGAAACGACGACGCAGCTCGGCGGCAAGAGAGTCGTTCTTGCCAAGGATCTTCTGCTTCATTTCGATTTCCATGGATGCTCCTTCTCTAAGCGTTTTCAACGCTGATAGCTTTAGTTCTTGACGCTCTCGGACGCTTCCCCGGAAGCGTCCTCGGCGTCGGCGTCGGCGTCGGCGTCCGGCAAATCGACCTCAATCGATTCGATGTCAAGCTCGCGGCCGCGCGTCATGCTGGTTGAGTAACTTCCGCACTCGGGGCACATGCGATGGAATCGATCGTGGTCGAATTCATGCCCGCAGTCAAGGCAAATGCTGTGCGGGGTCACCGTCTTGATGACAAGCTCGGCCCCTTCCGACAGGGTTCCTTCACTCATAACCTGAAATGCGAACTCCAGCGAATCTTGGATGATCTCGGTCATCTCACCAATGTTCAAGATGATCTTGGTCACGCGCTCTGCCTGCGCGTTCTGGGCTGCAGCGTTGACGGAATCGAGAACGCCCGACATGATTCCCATCTCGTGCACGACGGCCTCCTTAAAACAAAGGGCTGCCCGAAGCAGCCCTTCCCGATTGCTCAATCGAGAGATTACGATTGTTCTTGAGCGAACGCCAGTCGAAATCGACTGACGGTTTAATCGTCGTCCTCGGCGATCTCCTCGTTCTGCCGCTTAATGCGCTTCGCGAGCACAATACGCGAAAGAAGCAAGCTTGCCTCGTACAAGGCAACCAAAGCCGCGAACATCAGACCCATGGTGACCGGGCTGGCGTCGGGGGTGACCATAGCGGCGAACACCAGCAGGCCAACGTAGATGCCGCGCCAGCTGCCACGCAGCTTCTTGTACGGCACGACGTCGAAGATAACCAAGTAAAAGATGACAATAGGCAGCTGGAAGGCAATGCCGAAGCCCAGCTCGAACTTGATGATGATGTCGATGTAGCTATCGGCGCGCGGGGTGACCACGCCAAGACCCATGGCCTGATCAGTGAGCCACTGGAACGCCGGGTTCAAAATGATGGCGTAGCAGAAAACCGTGCCCAAAATGAACAGCGCGACCATGGCCGAGAACGTGGGCACGAACCACTTGCGCTCGTTCGGCTTAAGCGCGGGCAAGAAAAACGCGATGAGCTGCCACAGGATCACGGGCGACGTGGCAACAATCGACACCCAGAACGCAACCTTGAAGCGAACGGTGAACGCCTCGAACGGGTCGAGGAACGTGAGGTTCGAGAACCCATCGACACCCTGAGGAAGGAACTCTGCAATAGGCAAAAGCAGGAACTGACCTACGGTGGGCGTCGCCATGTAGAACACGCAAACGGCAACGAGCAAAACGACGACGATGCGAACCAAGCGCATGCGGAGCTCGCCAAGATGCTCCATAAGGGGCATACGGGCAGGACCGATAGGCATTACTGTTCATCTCCTTCCACGGGCTTCTCTTCAGTGATGGCAGCCTCATTAGAAGATTGACGCTGTCGGTGCGCTTCCGCGGAAACATCTGAATCATGGCCGCTGTCGCTCGGCTCTTCTAGAGCCTGCTCGGCGGCGGCAGCCTCGGCGGCCAATTTTGCGGCGCGTTCGCGCTCGTAGCGCGCCTTGCGCTCGGTGAAGCTCTCGTTCTTCACGGAAGCGGAAGCCGGGGCTGCGGGCTTAGGTGCAGCAGGCTTGGCTGCAGGCTTCGCAGACGAAGAGCCATCGATGCCCTCGTGAGTCTTGCTTTTCACCGCAGACGATGCCTCAGAAGCGGCAGAGCGCATGTGCTTCTCGGCCGTCGACGCAAGCTTATCGATGGTCTCGGTGGGATCGCCGAACGGATCCTCGGCATTGGGATCGAAAGCCTTGCTTTCCTTCAGAACCTCGTTCATATCTTCCTGAGCTGCACGGAACTTCGCAATGCCCTTGCCAACCGTACGGGCGATTTCCGGCAGCTTGTCGGGACCGAAGATCAAGAACGCGAACAGCAAGATGAGCACAAACTCGAATCCGCCAATTCCAAACACGTGATTACCTTTCGAAATGAGGGCGCTAGCCCCCCGAAAACAACTTCTACAGCGACCAAACGATGGACGGCTTAGCGTCCACCAAGAAGAGCCAAGGCCATGGTGGGGATGCACAGCGCCAGGACAAGGATAACGCAGACCACGATCGTGAAAACCTTCTTGGTGCGGGCCTTGCGCTCCTTCGCCTCTTGTGCACGACGCGCGCGCTCTTCAGCAGCCTGGACCTTTGCGGCCTTCTGCTTGGCGGTCATTTTGTTGTTTGCCATCTTGGTTTACCTACTTTGTTATTTCTTGAGCTTGCCGCGAATCTCGATCACGCGAGCGATGTCCTTCGCCACATCGGCGCCCAAATGCCACTTGCCCTTCTCGTAACGGATCTTGCCGTCGATCATGGTCATGAGCACGTCGGAGCCGGAAGTCGTGTTGACAACGGCGGAGGCTGGGTCGTCGGTGGGGCTTTGATACGAGCCGGAAAGGTCGACGGCGACGATGTCGGCGCGCTTTCCGATTTCCAGCGAGCCGATTTGGTCGTCCATCTTAACGGCGCGAGCAGCGTCGATGGTGGCCATACGGAGCATGGTATGGGCGTCCAGGAACTTGCCGGGGTTGACGGCACGCTGCAGCAACATGCCGAAGCGCATCTCGGATATCAGGTCGGTGGAGTCGATTGCCACCGAGTAACCCGTACCCAAACCGACGGTCAGGCCGGCACGCATAAGATCGAAGATAGGCGCCACGCCCATGGACAGCTGAGCATTGGTGCGCGGGCAGACGGCAACGGAAACGCCCTGGTTCTTCAGCGTGTTCACGTCGTCCTTGCTGACATGAACGCAGTGAACGGCCAAAACATTATCAGCCTCGAAACCGCCCCATTCGGCAACGTAGCTGACCGGCGAAACACCGGCAGGAAGCCATGGCGGGATCTCGATGAATCCACGTTTCTCGCGCATTGCCTCGACAGACAGGCGTGAACCGCCGAATGCCAGGAAGTCGCATTCCTCGCTGCTGGAAGCAACGCTTACCGACAGGGGGATGTTCTCGCTGCGGGCAAGTTCAGCCGCGCGGGTGAAGACCAAAGGATGGCACTCGTACGTGGGGCGAGGCGCGATACCAATGGAAACACGCGATTCGTCTGCGCCTTCGGCCCACGTGAGAATGTCGTTGTGCGCGCTGCGCATGGCGTACTCGACGCGAGGCTTGTCAACAGCTCCCACCTCGCGGTAGACAATGCCGCGCATACCGAGCTTTTGAAGCGCGGTGACGGCAGCGCCCGTGGTGGACTTATCAGCAACGAAGGTGATTCCGCACGTGAGAGCCTCAAGGCCGCCCAGGATAGCGGAAGAACGCCAATCGCGCGCGTCAAGCTTCTCGCCAGTGATGGCAAGGCTGCGGCGCCAATCGGCGTAAGGTTCGTCGGGGACGATGCCGCGCATGACGGTGTCCTCGAGATGCATGTGGAGGTTCACCATGCCCGGCATGAGGGCGGACTCTTTGAAGTCCATGACTTCTTCGTCGGGGTAAATGCGCTTGAGCAGGGCCGCCTGGCCTATCTCGACGATCTGCCCGTCGCACACCAAAATCGCACCATCAAGGATGGGATCTGAGGTTACCGGGAGGATGTAATGCGCACATAGGAGCATGGTTGACCTGCTTTCTTTTACGCTATTCACGCAAGCTTGAATGATACCATTGCGCCCCTTATGAAATAGAAAGTTCATACGGTATCCGTCCGAGACGTTTGTGAGCGGCGGCGTTCGTAGTACATTGGGAAAAACGACTGTAAGGAACGATCATGCTCAAACACGACCGCGAATACATTGATTACGACGCCCTTGGTCAAAAAGCCGCCGGCGGCGGCCAAAAGCCACCGACCTCCATCGACACCGCCACCGGCAAGGAAGCCGAGCCTGAACTTTCCTCCGAACGCGTGAAGGAAATCTTCTCGACCATCTCGAAGAAATACGAACGCTTCAATGCCGTCTCGAGCTTCGGCGCCTACAAGCTGTGGCTGGCCGACGTCGTGAAGAAGGCCCCCATCACCCCCGAAAGCGATGTCCTTGACATCGCGGGCGGAACGGGCGACGTTGCCTTTGCCATCGCCCGCGGCAAGCATCCGAAGCACATCCAGTGCACCGACTTGGTGAACGACATGCTCGATGTTGCACGCGCCCATTACGCCGAGGGCGCTGCCGACGGGGTTCCCGTTGACTTCGAAGTCGTCGACGCACAAAACATCCCTTATGCCGACAACAGCTACGACGTGATCACCGTCGCATATGGCCTGCGCAACATGCCTCAACGCGAGAAGGCCCTTTCTGAGATGTACCGCGTGCTGAAACCGGGCGGCACTCTTGTGTGCCTGGAGTTCTCGCAGCCCGCGAACCCTGCCTGGCACGCGATGTACGATTTCTACCTCACGCACATGATCCCCTTCTGGGGCGGCCTTATCACGGGCGACCGCGACGGCTTCGTGTACCTGCAAAGCTCCATCAAGGCCTTCCCCGATCAGCGCGCATTCGCAAAAATGTTCGAAAACGCGGGATTCCACGACGTTTCGTGGACCGATCACACGGGCGGCATCGCCGCTGTTCACGTCGCGCACAAATAGCGTCCATCTAATCGAAACAACAATCGTCTAGCATGTCTGTTCGGACACCTCGGGAAACCAGTTCGGACGGACATCATGAAAAAGCATTACGAGAAAGTCATCACCCTGTGTTGCTTTCTCTTCCTCTTCACTAACGTGGGCCTGACCAGCACGTCGTTCAACGTCTACCAGCCCTATATCATCGCAACCGACGGCGTGGGGGACGTCGGCGGCTCGCTTATCCTTTCCATCCGCACGCTCACATCGCTTTTAACCATCATCTTCGTCGACCGCTACTATCACGCGCTTGACGTTCGCCTTGGCGTCTTCCTCGCAAGCCTTATGACCACCGCAGGTTTCGTCATTTACGGTTTTGCCGGCAACCTTGGCGGATTCGTTGCAGGAGCGGTTTTCGCAGGCGCAGGCTACGGCCTTGGCGGCATGGTGGGAATGACGCTTCTGATCAGCCGCTGGTTCGACCACGGACTGGGCGGAGCGGTGGGCTTCGCCTCCCTTGGCAGCGGCTTCGCCTCCATCCTTGTGCCCCTGGCTGCGGTGCGCATCATCGAAGGGCAGTCCCTTCAGCTTTCCTTCCGCCTTGAGGCGCTGCTTGCCCTGACTTTGGGACTGCTGGTGTTCGCGCTTCTCAGAAACCGCCCCTCAGACATCAACGCCGAAGTGAAGCAAAAGAGCGCTGCGAAAGGCGAACCCAGCAACAAGAGCAATCGAGAAAACGAGCGCGCAGGCGACCTTGAGATCCCACCGAGGCACAGGAAAATCCTTCTTGCCGCGATGATGTGCGTGGGATGCATGAGCGTCGGCGGCGACACGTACTACTCCGTCTTGTTGACCACGAACGGCTTCGACCCTCACTTCGCCGCATTCACCCTTTCGCTCTTGGGATTTGCCCTTACCGCCTCGAAGATGATCACAGGCAAAATGTTCGACCGATTCGGCGTCAAGCGCAGCAGTAGCTTGGTATTCCTGACGCTGATCATCGGATTCACTTGCAGCTGCTTCACCCCTTGTGGCTCGTCTGCGCTTGGCCTGTTTGCCGCCCTCTTGATTGGCTGGGGAACCGCCCTTGGAACCGTTGGGCTTTCGGTTTGGTCGCTTCAACTTGCCGATCCGACGAACCGTGAGAAGTCCATCAAAAACGCCCAGGTTGCCTACTCTCTTGGCGGCTTCCTCATCAACGCCATCCCTGGCCCGCTTCGGGTTGCAACCGGGACATACGTGAGCACGTACCTCATCCTGTTCGCCATGGCTGTCTTCGCATCAGTCACCGTGATTAGCATTTACAAGCGCTACCGGCCAGATCGATAAGAGATGCCCTTGATCGCCCATGCTGAACGCGAAAAGATACGCTACCCAAAAGAAAACGCCGCGTGATGCGGCGTTTTCCTGTTAGTACGGCTTGTCCAGGTCGGCACGGGCGAACGCGTCGGCGTCGAGCCCGAAAAACTTCCCTTGGCGATAGCGATCAAGTGCCACAAGGGCGATCATGCCCGCATTGTCGCCGCAGGAGCGCAGCGGCGGCATGATCAGGCGTACCCCTTGTTTGCGGCACATTTCCTGATAGGCGTTGCGCAGTGCCGGGTTCGCGGCGACGCCGCCGCCCAAGCAGAAGACCTCCGCGCCTGTTTCCTCAAGCGCATGACGGGCCTTGGAAACCTGAACGTCCACAACCGCCTGCTGGAAGCTGGCGGCAATGTCGGGGATGTTCAAAGGACGCCCCGCCTGATTCTCGTTGTTGATATGCGTCATAACGGCGGTTTTCAAGCCCGACAGCGAAAAGCGCAGGTCACCCGAATGCATCATCGCACGCGGAAAGGCGATGGCCTTGGGATTTCCCATGGCGGCGTACTTCGAAATGATGGGGCCGCCGGGGTAACCCAACCCTAATGCCTTCGCCACTTTGTCGAACGCCTCGCCCACCGCGTCGTCGATGGTGGTGCCAAGCGTTTCGTAGTCGCCCCAATCCTTCACATGGACAAGCATGGTGTTGCCGCCGGAAACAAGCGAGGCAACCAGAGGAGGTTCAAGGTCGGGCGCGCCGATCTTGTTCGCATACAAGTGGCCCTCAAGATGGTTGACGCCGATGAAGGGCTTGTCGGCCGCCCAAGCAGCGCCTTTGGCGAACGCAACGCCCACTACCAGCGCGCCCACCAAGCCGGGCGCGTACGTAACGGACACCGCATCCAAATCGGTCCACGTAAGCGAATCGACGCCCAGGTGAGCCGCCGCAACGTCAAAACACTCGTCGCACACGCCGCAGATGGCCTCGATGTGCTTGCGGCTGGCAATTTCAGGGACGACGCCGCCGAAGCGGGAATGGAAATCGATCTGCGAAGCAACGACATCGGCAAGAAGGTTGCCTTCGCCGTCGACGATGGAGGCCGCCGTCTCGTCACAGGAGCTTTCAATGGCGATGATCAGCGGGCGCGTGACCTTCAAGGGCGCCGCCTCGTTTTCCTTATGATCTTGAACCTCCATGCCACCGACGTCGTGGGAAGCCACAGGGAGCGGGCCGTTCATGATGACGGCATCGACGGCGTTGTCGTAGTACTTCGCACGCACACCCACGCGCTCAAGCCCGATGGACTCGTAGAGCGCCTGTGCGGGCTTGTTGTCTGCGCGTACCTCGAGCATGCACGACTTCGCGCCCAGGTCGCGCGCATCCGACGCCAGATGAGCGATAAGCTCGCGCGCGATGCCGCGTCGGCGCCATTCGGGATCGGTACCCACACGAAGCACCTCAAGCACGTCGCCGGCAACCAAACCACCAACGTATGCGACAAGCTTGGCGGAACCCCCTTCGTCGCGCGTGAAAGCCGCCCACCACAGGTAGCCTGCCGCCGAAAGCTCATCAGAGATGGTCTTCTCGGTCCACGGAGCACCCTCCATGACTCGAGCCTCAAGCATCGCGACGTCGGCGACGTGCGCCGCATCAAGCGGACGATACAGCACCTGATCAGACTCGATATCCTGAACGCCCGTCACCAGATTGCGTGGGTCGTCCTTCGAAAGGCGGACGCGCTCGTTTTCCTCTGCGTCGGAAAGACGCGTGTACACCGGCAGGGCGAACGCCGGATTGTGGCGCACGGAATCGAACGGGTCGGACTCACCTGCACGCCACGATTCCTGCAGCGCCAGCAGCAGGCCGCGGCCCGTAACCGACCAAAACGACTCATCAAGAACGACGCCACATTGCTGGAAGACGTCAGCATACTTCGAAAGGGCGTCGCCCATGATCTGAAGCTGCGCGCCATCGACGGTTTCGGCAACATCACCCGAAAGCGACTCCGCAGCCGCAGCGGCCTTCACCACCGAGTCGGGCTCGGTTCGATGAGCGCCCGCATCGTCAACGAGATAGCGCACGGGGTACACCTCATGGCGCATGGCATCGGCCACAACCAGCGCACGACCGCGAACGCCCTTGGCCCAGGCATTCCAAGCAACGGCATCGAGCGTGGAAACGCCGATCAAGCCCACGCCCAACGCCGATGCGACGCCCTTTGCCGTGGCCATGGCGATGCGCACGCCCGTAAACGAACCCGGGCCGCGACCTACGGCCACGCACGCGATGCGATCGCGTGCGAAACCATGCTCCTTAAGAAGGGCATCGATCTCGGGCAGCAAACGCGTATTGGACGCGCGGCGCGCCTGCACCTCGAACGTGGCCACGGTTTCGACGGAGCGCCCGTCAGGAACAAGACGGCCAACGCCGATTGCCACAATTTCATTCGCGGTGTCGAACGCAAGCACCAGATCGCGATCGGTTGATTGGTTTTCCAACATCTCGGCACTTGAAACCATCGGAAGCTCTTTCTTCGCTTAAGCGTCACTGAATGACGGCGACTCAACGAATCGCCGTGAACCTTGTTTGCGCCGATGATTATAACGCGCCGCGCCCGACAGGCGGGCGTTTGCGCAAGAAGGCTACTTGTCAGCCCCAAGCGCCTGCGCCCAACAATGGGCGATCTCGTCAGAGCGGGAACCCGTAGGCTCCACCATCACGACGCGTCTCCCCTCTTCGGGAGCGATGATGAAAACATGGAGGCAGTCGTCGGGGAACGCATCGGGGAAGCGCTCGCCCCATTCGACCAAAGAAACGCCGTCGCCCTCGACCAGCTCGTAGAAGCCGATATCTTCAAGCTGGTCTTCCGAATCGAGGCGGTACAAGTCGAAATGATACAAAGGGACGCGGCCCTGCGGGTAGGTAAGAACTATGTTGAACGTTGGGCTCACGATGGGCTCATCGATGTCCAAAGCCTCACCGAAGCCTTGCGCGAACTGAGTTTTTCCCGCACCAAGATCGCCGGTGAGCATGACAATGTCGCCAGGCTGAACGCACTGCGCCAAAGCGGCGGCGATGCGCTTGGTGTCCTCGACGGAATTCGACTCGAACCTCACGGTTGCCTCCTGGTGCTTTAGCTAGCGACGCTCGGCCGCGATGACCACGTTACGCAGCATAGCGACGGTCGTGACCGACCCGACGCCGCGCGGAACAGGGGTGATGGCGGAAACAACGGACTCGACGGCATCGAAGTCGGCGTCGCCGCACAAGTTACCCTCGTCATCGAAGTTGATGCCCACGTCAAGAACGGTCTGACCCGGGGCGAACAGATCGGCCCCGTAAGCGCGGGCGCGGCCCGTGGCGCAAACCACGATGTCGGCGTCGCGGACAGCGCTTGCCAGGTCTTGCGTGCGGGAATGGCACACGGTGACCGTTGCGTTGCGCGCAAGAAGCATAAGGGCCACCGGCTTGCCGATAACCAAGCTGCGGCCAAGAACGACGGCCTTCTTGCCCTGAGGATCGATGCCGTAATGATCGAGGATGTCGATACATGCCGCGGCCGTGCAGGGCGCAAAGCCCTCGCCCGTGCCGGCAAGCAGCGTGGCAAGCGAGCCGCGCGTGATGCCGTCGATGTCTTTCGCAGGGTCGAGCGCATTGCAAACAGCCCGCTCGTCGATGCCTTCGGGAAGAGGACGGAACAGCAGGCAACCATGGATGGAGTCATCTGAGTTCACCGTGGCAACGGCTGCAAGCACGTCATCGGTTGAGGCTCTTGCGGGAAGCACGAACTGCTTGACGGCAATGCCGCATGCATCGGCGCGCTTCATGGCAGAGCGTTCGTAGGCAAGGTCGTCGGGGCGCTCGCCCACGCGAACGATGGCCAAAGTGGGCTGCTTGCCCGATGCCGTCAACGCCTTGGCGCGCGCGACGATGTCGGCCGCCATAGCGTCGGCAACCGGCTTTCCCAGCAAAAGATCTGCCACGGGAACCCTCCTGTTTTATTGGCTTGATCAGCTTAGATAGTCAAGCACATAGCTTTCCACGAAATCAGCCTGCTGGTCGATGTCGGCAAGCAGGGAGCTCATGCGCTGGCGATAGACACGTGCCCGCTGCTCGTCTTTCATGGACGAGATGTTCGCGACGACGGTCAGGCGAACGCCATGGGCAGCCGCACGTGCGAACGTGGCTGCGGCGCCGATATCGGAAAGCGCACTGCGGTTGCCATTGTAGGCGAAGAACTTGGCCGCACCAAGCGCTTCAAGGATGGTCTCCATGATTTCAAGCGGCACCTCGCTGGCGCCGTACAGGGCATTTTGAACGGCTGCTTCGCGTGCAGCACGTTCTTCATCGGTGCCGCGCGGCATACGGTAAGCGGCCGCCAGCGGGGCGAACGCCTCCTCGTCGGCGCGCACCAGCTCGGCTAGGCGGGCACGCATAGCCTCAAGCTGTACAAGCCTTTCGCGGGCCTCGGCCTCGACGTTCTTATAGCGCTCCTTCCCCACGGTAAGGTTGCCGACCATCGAGGTCAGGCACGTGGAGAGAACGCCCACATATGCGCAAGCAGCGCCGCCACCCGGTGTGGGCGCGGCGCTTGCCAGCTCTTCGATGAACTGTCTGTCCATTTTCTTAGAACAACCCCGAGATCTTTCCGGTCTCGTCCACGTCGATGCGCATAGCCGCAGGCGCTTTGCCAAGGCCGGGCATGGTCATAATCGAGCCAGTCAATGCGACGATGAAGCCAGCGCCAGCACTGACCTTGATGTCGCGAACGGTAATGCGGAAGCCCCTCGGCGCACCCAGCTTGCTGCCGTCATCCGAGAAGCTGTACTGGGTCTTCGCCATGCAGACGGGAAGGTTGCCGAAGCCGAGCTCCTCGAGGTGCTTCATCTCCTTAGCGACCTTCGGGTCGAAGTCGACGCCGTCGGCATGGTACACGCGTTTGGCGATGTCCTCGATCTTCTTGGCGATGGGCTGGTCGAGCTCGTAGGCGAACTCGAAATCGTTAGGCTGCTCGCACAGGCGAACGACCTCGTCGGCAAGCTCCTGGCCACCCTCGCCGCCGCGAGCCCAAACCTCGGAAAGCGCGACGTTCACGCCGAGCTCCTTGCACTTGGCCGCAACCAAGTCGAGCTCGGCCTGCGTGTCGGTGGGGAAACGGTTGATGGCGACGACGCACGGAAGCTTGTACACCTTCGTGATGTTCTCGACATGCTGCAGAAGGTTGGGCAGGCCAGCTTCAAGAGCCTCGAGGTTCTCGGCGTTGAGGTCTTCCTTGGCCACGCCGCCGTGATTCTTAAGAGCGCGGACGGTGGCAACGACGACCACAGCGTCGGGCTTGAGGCCAGCATAGCGGCACTTGATGTCCAGGAATTTCTCGGCGCCCAGGTCGGCACCGAAGCCAGCCTCGGTGATGGCGTAGTCGCCCAGAGCCATTGCCATGCGCGTTGCGATGACGGAGTTGCAGCCGTGAGCGATGTTGGCGAAGGGGCCGCCATGAATGAACGCAGGCGTGCCCTCGAGAGTCTGCACCAGGTTCGGCTTCAGAGCGTCCTTCAGAAGGGCTGCCATGGCGCCTTCGGCATGCAGGTCGCCGGCGGTGACGGGCTTGTCGTCGCGGGTGTAAGCGACGACCATGCGGGCCAGGCGGGTCTTCAGATCGTTGATGTCGGAAGCGAGGCAGAACACGGCCATGACCTCGCTGGCGACGGTGATATCGAACCCGTCCTCGCGCGGGAAGCCGTTCGCCTTGCCGCCAAGGCCGACGACGATCTGGCGAAGGGCACGGTCGTTCATATCGACGACGCGCTTCCAAGTGATGCGACGGACATCGATGTTCAGCTCGTTGCCGTTGTGGATATGGGCGTCGAGCATGGCGGCAAGAAGGTTGTTAGCCGCACTGATGGCATGGAAGTCGCCCGTGAAGTGCAGGTTGATGTCTTCCATAGGGATGACCTGGGCGTAACCGCCGCCGGCAGCGCCACCCTTGATGCCGAAAACAGGGCCAAGCGACGGCTCGCGCAAAGCGATAACGGTTTTCTTGCCCTGCTTGGCAAGCGCATCGCCCAAACCAACGGTGGTCGTGGTCTTGCCCTCACCTGCAGCGGTGGGGTTGATGGCCGTGACCAGAACCAGTTTTCCGGGCTTTGCCTCGTGATCGCGCAGGTAGTTGTAGTCAACCTTCGCCTTGTACTTGCCGTACATCTCGAGGTAGGAATCGGGGATGCCGATCTTCTCGGCGATCTCGTCAATTCGCTTCGGGGTTGCCGCTTGGGCGATCTCGATATCAGTCAGCACGTCGGGCTCCTTTGTGTCCAAATGGATCGGTGGATGATCGTACCGCCCCATTCTAACCGCCGATGCCAATGCAGGAAGGGCTTTCTTGGCGAATGAAATCGTTCTCACGCCAACGGCGCCATGTCACAAAACAAACACTTACGAAGGGAGCCTGGTTTGTGATTCAATTTCTGACTGTTGAATTCAGTGAAGTAGTTTCGCCCATATGAAGCGCTCGTAGCTAAACGCCGCGAGCGCTTTTTGTTTGGGCTGCACTGAATACATGCGCGAAGCGGTTGAGAGAGCCGTGGAGCGCTGCCAGCCCGTGAAAGCCGGGTGTCTATCTGGAAAGGAACTAGCTTTCGTGTCTTCTTCTCATCAAAACGGGGGCATGCCCCAAGCGCGCGTGAAGGTCGCGCATCCGTATCTCTGCCTTATGGGGCTTTACCTAGGGGGATTCACCGGAATGTACAGCGAAACCGCGCTGAACATCGCCCTTCCCCAGCTTTCTGCCGCATTCGGCGTCACACTTTCCGTCGTTCAATGGATGGTCGTTGGCTATATGCTTGCCATCGGCATCGTCCTACCGTTCTCGAGCCTTCTCATGAAATGGTTCCCGGCGCGCAAGATCACGCTTTTCGCTTTGGGCGCCTTCTTCGTAGGCTCGCTGATCAGCGGACTTGCCGCAAGCTTCCCCGTTGCCCTTGCAGGACGAATCGTTCAAGGCGTCGGAACCGGCCTTATCTTGCCGCTTATGTTCTCGATGGTTTTGGAGGTCATCCCGCCGCATAAAATCGGCACGGCCATGGGCGTGAACGCCTTGGTCATCATGTCGGCATCGGCCGTTGGCCCCACCCTTGCCGGCTTCCTTGTGGGCGTTTTCTCATGGAATGCGATCTTCTTCAGCTTCGCCGTCGTCTTGCTGGTGGGCATCCTGTTCACGGTCAAGTTCTTGGTCGACCCCTACGAGCTTGCCCGCCCGCATATCGACCCCGTTTCCGTGGTCGCTTCGTGCCTTGGCTTCGGCGGCATCGTCCTTGGCGTTGGCATGACCAGCCTGTATGGCTGGGGCTCCGCCCTTGTCATCGGCTCGCTGGCAATCGGCCTCGCAGCGCTGTTCGTCTATGTAAAGCGACAGCTGAACATGAACGAGCCCGTTATCGACCTGCGCGTTTTCAGCATCCCTGGGTTCCGCACGGGCTCCCTGTGCGTCATGCTGAACTTCGGCGTCACGCTTTCCACAATGTTCGTCCTACCCCAGTTCTACCAAAACAGCATGCTGCTTGCCGTAAGCGTCGCAGGCTTGGTCTTGCTTCCCGGCGGCATCGTGAACGCCATCGTCAGCATGCTGTCGGGCCGCATCTACGACCGCATCGGCGCGCGCGTTCCCGCACTGGTCGGCTTCGCACTGTCCATCGTCGCCTGTGCTCTGCTGTTGTTCGCTAATCCGTCCTCGCCGCTTGCGTACGTTGTTTGCTGCCATGTCGTGCTGATGATCGGCGTGCCCCTGGCCATGTCGCCGTGCCAAACCCACGCGCTTTCTTCGCTGCCGCCGCAGCTTTCCACCGATGGCAGCACGATGATCAACACGCTTCAGCAGGTTATGGGCGCGATTGCCACCGCGCTTGCAACGTTTTTGGTTGCGACAGGCTCAAGTGCCGCCGCCGCAAACGGCGCAACCCAAGCTTCGGTGATATTCTCGCAGGGCGCCCACTGGGGCTTCGCGTTTGCCCTTGTGCTTGCGGTCGTTTCGTTCGTCCTTGCGCTCGGCTTCAAAAAACAGCCTGCACGCGATAAAGAAGCTGAACCCAGCGCGCACGCAAAAGCAGCCAGCTGCCAGACCGACGCCAAACCCGAAAGCGTCGCTTCCCTGATGAAGCAGGAAGTCTACACGCTCAACGAGAACGACACCGCGCTTGACGCTTTGAAGCTGTTCGTAGAAATGGGAATCTCGTGCGCTCCCGTCGTCAACGGCACGGGCGAGCTCGCGGGATTCGTGAGCGACGGCGACGTTCTTGGCTCGCTGGCAAAACAGGACGCCTCGTACAGCAGCTTCTACGCCTTCACGATTGACGACGGATCTTCGTTCAACCAGAAAGCCGCCGAGCTTCGAAACATCAGCGTGGGCGAGATCGCGACGCAGGACGTCATCACCGTGAACGTCCACGACGATATGCGCGACGTCTGCAACACGCTTGCGAAGCACCACCTTAAGAAGGCGCCCGTCATGGACGGAAAACGCATGGTGGGAATCATCAACCGCTCGAACATCACCCGATTCGCCGTGGGCCTGTTCGCCAACTCGTAATCAGCTCAACTGCTTCGAAAGCCAACCGAACACAACTCGGACAGGTTGCAGCACCTGCTTGGGCAAAAGAAATGAGCCGTTGCGACAAAACGCAACGGCTCATTTGGCAGATGGCTACGATTCTGCCGCCGCTTTCGCAAAGGAAGCGACGGCAAACGCAGATCAAACGTTGAACTTGAAGTGCATGACGTCGCCGTCCTGCACCACGTACTCTTTGCCTTCCTGGCGAAGCTTGCCGGCATCGCGGCAGCCCTTCTCGCCGCCCAGCGCGACGTAATCCTCGAACGACGCCGTCTCGGCCTTGATAAAGCCGCGCTCGAAGTCGGAGTGGATGACGCCGGCGGCCTGAGGCGCCTTCGCGCCGATGGGGATGGTCCAGGCCTTCGTCTCCTTCTCGCCCGACGTGAAGTACGACTGCAGGCCCAGCAGGTGGTACGCCTCGCGAGCCAAGCGGGCCAGGCCGCTTTCCTTCAGGCCAAGCTCTTCAAGGAACATCTGGGCCTCTTCGTCATCAAGCTCGGCCAAGTCGGCCTCGACCTTCGCGCTGATGGGCACGGGCGTGCAGCCGTCGATCTCGGCAAAGTCGGCGTTCACTTGATCCTCGTCGACGTTGGCGACGTACAGAATGGGCTTGACCGTCAGCAGGTGCAGGTCGTACAGAGCATCGAGCTCTTCCTCGGAAAGGCCAAGGGTACGAACGCGATGGCCCTCGTTCAGGCCGTCGTAGGCCTTCTTGGCGGCCTCGAACTTGGCAGCTGCGGCCTTGTCGCGACGAGCGTCCTTCTCGAGGCGGGGCAGCGCCTTCTCGATGGTGCCCATGTCGGCAAGGATCAGCTCGGTCTTGATGGTCTCGACATCGCTGGAGGGGTTCACGCGGCCGTCGACGTGCACGACGTCGGGGTCGTTGAAGTAGCGGACGACCTCGCAGATGGCGTTGGTCTCACGGATGTTGGCCAAAAACTGGTTGCCCAGGCCCTCGCCCTTGGAAGCGCCGGCAACCAAACCGGCGATGTCGACGAACTCGACCGTGGCGGGCACGATTTGCTGCGGGTGGTCGATCTTCGCAAGCTCATCAAGGCGCTTGTCGGGAACGGGAACGACACCCACGTTGGGCTCGATGGTGGCGAACGGGTAGTTCGCGGCAAGGGCGTTGTTTTTCGTCAGCGCGTTGAACAGGGTGGACTTACCGACGTTCGGAAGGCCGACGATGCCTATCGAAAGGGCCATGGTGCTCCTCTTCGTTGTTTCACTAGAATTCAATCGCGCCCTATCCTACCACTTCGCAGGTGGAAAACAGGACGCACTCCGTGCGTCGCGTTAGCGGGCAACGGGTTTTTCCGGGACTGTGCAGTCGATAAAGTAGATGCGGTACCACATCAGGAACATGTAGATAATCCAAATCTTGCGGCTGTTGTCCTTCGCACCCGACTTGTGCTGGTCAAGAAGAGCCAGCAGCTCCTTCACATCGAAAAACTCCATTGCCTCGGTGCTGGTGAACGCGCGCTTGACCTGCGTGTAGTACTTGTCCTCGCGAAGCCATGCCACCACCGGGGTTGGGAAACCGAGCTTCTCCTTCTGAGCCCAATCGCGCGGGATGGCGCGCTCGGACGCCTGGCGAAGCGTCAGCTTGGTTTGCTCTTCGCTGACCTTCTGAGACGTGGGGATGGTGGCCGAAAGCTCGAACACCTTCTTGTCCAAGAACGGCACGCGGCTTTCCAGCGAATGGGCCATCGACATCTTGTCGGTTTTCAACAGGATGTCGCCCACCAGCCAGAACCATAGGTCGACGTACTGCATGCGCGTGGTTTCGTCCAAGTCGGCAACTTCAGCGTACACAGGCGCGCACAGCTCCTGCGGCGTGGGCATGCTCTCGGGAACATCGCGCATGATACGGTCGCGCTCGGCCGGCGAGAACGCCACGCCGTTCGCGTTGGTGTAGTACCAGTCCTCGACGCGCTGGCTTGCGCGCTCAAGGTAGTTCGCGCCACGGACGCCCAACTTGCGGGCAACCTTCGAAGCGCCCTTCAGCAGGCCCTTCGGCGCCCAGTCGAGCTTCGCATTGGCAAACGGGGTTTGATAGATCTTGTAGCCGCCGAAGAACTCGTCGGCACCCTCGCCGGAAAGGACAGCCTTGACCTTCTTGGCGGCGATCTGGTCGACGAAGTACAGGGAAACGGCGCTGGGGTCGGCGGAAGGCTCGTCCATATGCCACTGAACGCGCTTCAGGCTTTCCCAGTACTCGTCCTCCTGAATGTGCTTGTAGTCGTTTTGAATGCCCAGCTGATCGGCAAGTTCGCGCGCCCACGAGATCTCGTCGCGCTCGCCTTCGTACAGCGAGAAGCCAACCGTGAACGTGTGGATATCGGGATTCTCGCGCGTAAGGCAGGCGGCCATATAGCTGGAATCAATGCCGCTGGAAAGGAAGCTGCCGACCTCGACGTCGGCCACGTTGTGATAGCGAACCGACTCGCGCATAGCGGCGTCGATGGCGTCGGCGGTCGCGCCCTCGGTGCGCTCCTCATCGAAGTGATAGGTGGGCTGCCAGTAACGGCGCTTCTCGATGCTGCCGTCGGCGTGAACGCGCATGCAGAAACCCTGCTGCAGCTTGAAGATGCCCTTGAAGAACGTTTCCTCGAGAGCCGAGAACTGGAAGCACAAGTACTGCGCCAGCGCCTCCCGGTTCAACTCGCGATGATACGCGGGATGCTCGAGAATGCTCTTGATCTCGGAGGCGAAGATGAACTGGCCGTCGATAACGGTGTAGTAGAAGGGCTTGATGCCGAAGAAGTCGCGCGCGCAGAACAGCTCGTGCTTGGCGCGATCCCAAATGGCAAAGGCGAACATGCCGCGCAGCTTGTCGAGCATGTCCTCGCCCCATGCAAGGTACGCCACAAGCAAAACCTCGGTGTCGGAGTTCTTCTTGAACGTCCAACCTTCGGCTTCGAGCTGCGCGCGCAGATCGCGATAGTTGTAAATCTCGCCGTTGAAGACGATGACGAAGTCACCTTTCGCGTCCATTTCGGCAGGCGAACCGCAGGGGTTGCCGTTCGCATCGCGCGACGGGGATGTGATCTGCGCGTCGTGCTCGCCGGTGGAGCGAACCATGGGCTGGCTTCCGCCTTCAAGGTCGATCAGGGACAAGCGACGGTGGCCCAAGGCGATGCCGTCGTCGATGTATTGACCCTCGCCGTCGGGGCCGCGGTGCGCGATGATGTCGCACATGGCCTTCAACGTGGGCATGTCTTGTTCAGTTGCTTGAGTGAATCCGCAGATGCCGCACATGCGCTTCTCCTTGGAACGATTTGGCTCGATTCTTCGATTACGTCGAATAATTCATCGGATTCTGAAAATGATATCCCACGACGCGTCGTGCCGGCGCCCCTCTAAGCCAAATGCGCAGCATTCACAGCATTAAGATGGGCGTCTTCGGTTTCGAACAAACAGAAACGCGCGTCGTCGCTTTCATGAAGCAGGCGAAACGTCGCCGCCGAACGCTGAAGCCGATCGTCACATAAGCCTCTGTCCTGAAGCACAAGGTCGGAGTAGCCGATCTCGCCGCGCAGCCGGACGCTTTCTGCGGATATCCGACAGCGACGCTCGCGGTATCTGTCGCTACGATTCATCGTTGCCCCCGGTCCAAAGCCTTTCGCCGTCGTAGTCGACGTTCCAGAACACCAAGCCGCATGCCGGCGCGCACTCCCCCGCCGCACGCCTGTCACAGGCTGCAAGCGCTGAAGAGATCCACGCCGCATCACGCTGCCCGCGGCCGACCATAACCAGCGATCCCATGATCGAGCGAACCATCGAATGCAGGAAGGCGTTGCCGATAATACGCATGACCAGCAGGTCTTCGCCGAATGCACGGTCGGTTGAAAACGAGATCTCGCTGACGAAACGATGCGTCGGCTTCCCCTCGGCCGAAACGGCCTTACAGAAGCTTTTGAAATCATGCTCGCCGATAAGCTGCTGCGCCGCCTCATTCATGGCATCCACGTCAAGCTCGCCGGGAACGTACCAAGCGAAATCGCGCGAGAACACCGGCGGCATGTCGCCCTGCGCGATGAAGTAGCGGTACTCGCGAGAAACCGCATCGAAACGCGCGGAAAAACCCAAAGGACGTTCCTGCACGTCATACACAACCACGTCATCGTGCGTGAGCGCGTTCAGCGAACGGCGCACGCGCCTAAGCTCGCGACCGTTAAGGTCGGACGCGGGAACGGCGAAACTGACCACCTGGCCACGCGCATGAACACCAGCATCGGTACGGCCAGCGCACGTAGTTTCGATCGGATGACGAAACACCAGTTCAAGGGCGTGTTCAAGTTCGCCCTGAACGGTAAGCTGCCCCGGTTGCTTGGCGTATCCCGAAAACGACGCGCCGCGATATCCCACGGTAAGGGACAAGGTGCGAAGCTCATCACCTGCGGCAGCATCGATCGTGTTGCCTTTCGTGCTCATGGCTACCACACCGGATGCCCGAACAGATCTTGAATCTCGGAACGCATGATGGAATTGCGCGAGTCAACGCTCACGGGCAGCTCGGCGCGGAACTTGCGTCCGTCGCTTTGCTGCACGAACAGTACCACGCAATCGCGCCCAGGGTACGATTGAAGGATGCGGTTCAGCTGCTGAATGCGCGTCTGGCTGAACTCGCATGCGGGCACGCGAAGCTCAAGGTTCGATGGGCGCGCGTCCTCTTCGGTTAACTCAATGCGCTCGATTTCGTACGCGATGATCTGGTTGCCGCGCTCGCCGTGCTCGAACTTGCCCTTCACCTTGACCACTTCGTCCTCGGCGATGCACTCGCTGAAGTCGTCGTATTTGAAGGTGATGCACTCCACCGAGCCCGTCGTGTCCTCAAGCGTGAACGTGGCCATGCGCGTGCCGCGCTTGGTGGGCTTGGTGACAACACCCGAGATCATGCCTACGAACGTGGCGCTCTTGATGTCACGGTCGCGGTCGGCCAAGTCGCCGATCGAGTACTTGGTCAAGCCCGCGATGAAGCCTTCGTACGGACGAAGCGGATGGTCCGAGACGTAGATCTTCATGATCTCCTTCTCGAAGGCAAGAAGCTGGCGCTTGGGCCATTCGACCCCGTCAGGAGCCGGAACCTCTTCCTCGAAACCCGAATCGTCATCGTCAGCGAACATGTCGAACATGCTGACCTGGCCCTTGTCGCGGTCGCGCTGACGTTTCGCGGCTCCTTCGAGAAGCGGGGTCTCGTCCACGAAATACATCAGCTGCTTGCGCGTGTATCCCGTCGAGTCGAACGCACCGCCCTTGATAAGGGCTTCAAGCGTCTTGCGGTTATAACACTTGGCATCCAGGCGGTTCACGAAATCATGCAGCGACGTGTACGGGCCGTTGGCCTCGCGCTCGGCGATAATGGCGTCGGCAACCGCCTGGCCAACGCCGCGCACGCCAACCAGACCGAAGCGGATATCGCCGTTCATAGGCGTGAACTCGGCCTTCGACGAATTGACGTCGGGCGGCAAAACCTTGATGCCCGACTTCGTGCAGCTTGCGATATAGCGGACCAGCTTGTCGGTTGCGCCCATGTAACTAGAAAGAACCGCCGACATGTACTCCGCCGGGTAATGCGCTTTCAGGTACGCCGTGCGCATGACCAACAGGGCATACGCAGCCGAGTGCGACTTATTGAATGCGTACTTTGCGAATTTCTCGGCGTCGTTCCAAATTTCCTTGGCGATCTCAAGCGAGTATCCGTTCTCGACCGCGCCGTTGTTCCAGTCGTCCTGAAGCAGGCGCATGATATCGAGTTTCTTCTTACCCATTGCCTTGCGCAGCTTATCTGCCTTACCGGCCGAAAAGCCGCTCATGACCATGGACACCTGCATGATCTGCTCTTGGTAGACCATGGTGCCGTACGTTTCCTCAAGAACGGGGCGAAGACGCTCGTCGTAATAGTGAACAGGCGTTTTACCTTGAACGACCTTGACGTAGTCCTCAACCATGCCGGATTCCAACGGGCCCGGACGATTAAGCGCGATCGAAGCGACAACGTCCGAGAATCGCTGCGGCGGGATCTGAGCGAACAGACTGACGTACAGGCCGCCCTCAACCTGGAACAGGCCGTCCATGTTCATGACCTGACCGCGGTTGCGAAGCTCGCCGCGCATCAACGCGAAAGCGCGATCGTCTTCAATGGGGATTTCCTCGGGCACGATATGCGCGCCCGTGGTCTCCTCGATGTTCAAACACGCGCGCGAAAGCACGCCCAGCGTGCGCAAACCCAGGAAGTCCATCTTCAGAAGGCCCAGCGTAGGCGTGTAGTGGCCGTCGTACTGCGTGATGATGCCACCGCCCTTGGTATCGCGCTTCATGGCAACGTGGTCGCTCATCGGGTCGCGGCAGATGATGGTGGCGCATGCATGAACGCCTTCGCCACGAAGGTGACCCTCGATACCCAATGCGGCGTCGATGACGCGCTTGACGTCTTCCTCGGTATCGTATGCCTTCTTCAGGTCGGCGTTCTCAGAGAGCGCCTTGTCAATGGTGATGCCCAACTCGTCGCCGACCATCTTGCAGATACGGTCGCCCACGCCGTAGGGATAGTCAAGCACGCGCGCTGCGTCACGAATGGCGTTCTTTGCCTGCAGTTTGCCGAAGGTGATAACACCTGCAACATGGTCTTCGCCATAGAACTCGCGAATGTGCTCGATGACGTCCTGACGATGTTGGTCGTCGAAGTCAACGTCGATATCGGGCATCTCCACGCGTTCGGGGTTCAAGAAGCGTTCGAACATCAGACCGTTCTTGATGGGGTCGAGGTCGGTGATGCCCATGGCGTACGTGCACAACGAACCAGCAGCCGAACCACGGCCCGGGCCAACGCCGATGCCATGCTCGCGCGCCCAACGGATGTATTCCTGAACGATCAGGAAGTATGCCGGGAAGCCCTGCTGGACTATGATGTTCGCTTCGTATTCGTACTGCTCTTTGACCGACTTCTCTTTGCCAGTGTTGTCGGCGATGGTGACGTTGCGCCAATCAGGGCCGTAACGATGCTCGAGTCCTTTCTCGCATTCCTCGCGGAACAGCATCTCCTCTGTGTAGCCCTCGGGTAACGGGAATCGCGGCAAAATCTCGTCGCGTTCAAGCTCGACGTTGCACTTCTCTGCCAGCTCGACGGTGTTGTCGCATGCCTCGGGGAAGTCCCTGAAGGCCTCGCGCATCTCGTCCTCGGTCTTCATATAGAACTCGTCGTTCGGGAAACGCATGCGCTTCTCTTCGTTCACCTTCGAACCGGTGCCGATGCACAGCAGGACGTCGTGCGCTTGAGCATCTTCGCGAACGAGGTAATGGAAGTCGTTGGTGGCGATGGTTTTCGCACCGATAGTCTGGGCCACGCGATTGAGCTCGTGATTGAGCTGAGTCTGCGTAAGGCCACCGTCGGTCATGATGTTCTGGTTCTGAAGCTCGATGTAGAAGTCGCCGTCATCAAAGCAGGCCGCAAGTTTGCGCGCCCATTCAACTGCGCCGTCGAAATCTCGGTTGTCCAGATACTTCGGGATGATGCCCGCGATGCAAGCCGACGAGCCGATGATGCCCTTGCCGTACTTCTGCAGCATTGCATATGTGGTACGGGGCTTGTAGTAAAAGTTGTCCACGTGCGATTCGCTGACCAGCTTCAAAAGATTGTGGTAACCCTCGTTGGTCTTCGCCAGAAGAAGCAAGTGGTAGAGTTTTGGTTTTCCGTCGCGACGAAGCTCGTCGTCGGTGGTGAAATAAACCTCACAGCCATAGATGGGCTTGACATGCTTGCCCGTTTCCTTCTCGACCTGCTCGCATGCCTCGCACAACTCGGGCACGCCCGACATGACGCCGTGATCGGTGATGGCAACGGCGGGCATGCCCAGCTCAGCCGCTCGTTTTACCATGTCTTTGACGTGCGTCATGCCGTCAAGCAGGGAGTACTCCGTATGATTATGCAGATGAACGAATGCCATGCTGTTCCGCCTTAGTACCGAGTCGAATCTTGCTTGTCTTTAACGTATTGAACCCATCAATCTTACCAGCGTCCAACAGATTACGACACGAACATACAGTGGAGTTTTTGAACATGTGGTAGCCTTCCCTATAACGAAAGAGAGGACGACCATGGCAGAGTTCAGGATCTCACTTGACGAATGCGTTGACGACGAAGACGAATGCGTTGTGGTGCCCGAAGGCATAAGCGTTATTGGCGAAGAGGCATTCATGAACAAACGCCGACTGAAGGAGGTCATCCTTCCCGAAGGCGCCACCGAGATTCGCGCGCGTGCGTTTTCAGGCTGCACGAACCTGGTTCGCGTCAGCATCCCTTCCACCGTGCGCGTCATCGAAAAAGAAGTGTTCCGCGGCTGTTGGCGCCTTGAAGAAGCGATCATCCCCGAAGGCGTGACCGAGCTTCCCGAACGCGTTTTCATCCGATGCAGGCGCCTTGCGCATGTTGAGCTTCCAAGCACGCTGCAGTCCATCGGCATGCAGTGCTTCAGGCACTGCGTCGATCTGAAGGATGTGCAGTTACCCGCAGGAATCACGACAATCGAAGACGGTGTCTTCCAGGATTGCCTGAGCATCGACACGATGAATTTGCCCGAAAGCGTTTCCGAGATCGGCAACGATGCCTTCGGAAACTGCCCCGAACTTAGGCGAATCAAGCTACCGAATGACCTGATGTGGATCGGGCAGCGCGCGTTCAAAGATTGCGCGAAACTTTCCGAGATCACCCTGCCCGAAGCTGTTCGTTCGATCGAAGAGGAAACCTTCATGGGCTGCAAATCGCTTCAAGCGGTTAATCTTACCGACAACGTCGAATTTGTCGACGTGCGCGCCTTCCGCAACTGCCCCAGCATCGACGCCGATGCCGTCACCAACCCTGACGCTGAGATCGCACCTGACGCTTTCGATCCGAAGCCCGAATCAGCTCCCGAAGAGGATGCGGCTCGTGCTGAATCCGAAACGCCCGCAACCAGCGATCCATCCGACGCCCGCTTATAGGACACACCCTTTGTCCTATAAGCCGACCTATAAGCCCAAATCCAAGCTGAACTAAACGAAAACATAAAAAACGAGGCACAGCTTGCGCTGCGCCTCGTAATGAATTGCGGTATCCCCGTAGAAGCTATTGGATAACGCCCTCGGTCTTGGCCTTGACCTTAGTCTCGTACCAACCAAGGCAAAGCTTCATGGTCTGCAGGGAGGTCTCGAAGAAAGGGTCCTCGAGCTCGCCGCTTTCCTTAGCTTCAGCCTCTGCGATGTCGGCCTTGAGGGCCTCGATCTTGGCCTGAACCTCGTCGACGTCGATGCTATCCAACGTGCAACCGAAACGCGGAAGAACGGACAGGTGGTTGTTGAGCACCTGAGTGAAGCCGCCGGAAATGAGGAATTCCTTGCGCTCATTTCCATCCGGGTCGAGCCAAAGCGTCAACTTGCCCGTGCGGTTCAGGCCCACGAAGTTCTCATGGTTGCTGAGAACGCCCATGTAGCCGATAGAACCGGGAATGTTGGCGTAATCGATCTCGCCGGAAAACAGCTCCCGCGTTGGGATAGCCACTACGCAACGATACTTAGGCATTGGCTTCGTCCTTCTTCATGGCCTCGTATGCGGCGTACACATCGTCGATGGAGCCGGTCATACGGAAGCACTGCTCGGGAATCTCGTCGCACTCGCCGTCGATGATGGCAGCGAAGGAACGGACGGTGTCCTCCATCTTCACGTACGCGCCAGGCAGACCGGTAAACTGCGTGGCAACGTGGAAGTTCTGGCCCAGGAACTGCTGCGCTTTACGCGCACGGTTAACCGTGAGTTTCTGGTCCTCGGTCAGCTCGTCCATACCAAGAATGGCGATGATGTCCTGCAGGTCCTTGTAGTTCTGCAGCAACTCCTGAACGCCAACGGCAACGCGGTAATGCTCTTCGCCGACGATAGCCGGGTCGAGTGCGCGGGAGGAGGACTCCAGCGGATCGACGGCCGGGTAAATGCCAAGCTCGGAGATGGAACGCGAAAGAACCGTACGAGCATCCAAGTGGGTGAAGGTAGTCGCCGGAGCCGGGTCGGTAAGGTCGTCTGCAGGAACGTAAACGGCCTGAACGGACGTAATCGAACCGGTCTTCGTGGACGTAATGCGCTCCTGGAGGTCGCCCATCTCGGTAGCGAGGGTGGGCTGATAGCCTACTGCGGAAGGCATACGGCCGAGAAGTGCGGATACCTCGGAACCAGCCTGGGTGAAGCGGAAGATGTTGTCGATGAACAGCAGAACGTCCTGGCCCTGATCACGGAAGTACTCAGCCTCGGTCAGACCAGCCAGGCCGACGCGCAGACGCGCTCCCGGCGGCTCGTTCATCTGGCCGTAAACCAAGCAGGTCTTGTTGATAACGCCGGACTCGCTCATCTCCAGGAACAGGTCGGTACCCTCACGAGTACGCTCGCCTACGCCGGTGAACACGGACGTACCGCCATGCTCCTGAGCGAGGTTGTTGATAAGTTCCTGAATCAGAACGGTCTTGCCAACGCCAGCACCACCGAACAGGCCGGTCTTGCCGCCGCGGACGTAGGGCTCGAGAAGGTCGATGGACTTGATGCCCGTCTCGAAGATCTCGGTGCTCGTGGCCAGCTCGTCGTAATCCGGTGCGGGACGATGGATAGGCATGAAGCCTGCAACATCCTCGGGAATCGGCTTCTCGTCGACGGGCTCGCCCATGACGTTCCAAATACGGCCGAGCGTAGCAGGGCCGACGGGCATCACAATAGGATGACCCGTATCCTGAGCCTCGAGGCCGCGGACCATGCCGTCGGTCGAGCTCATTGCAACGGAGCGTACCAGGTTGCCAGGAAGGTGGGTTTCAACCTCGAGGACGACGTGAATGTCGCCTGCGAGCGTCTTTGCGTCTACGGTAAGTGCGTTGTAGATCGCAGGCAGCTGCTCGGGCGGGAATTCGACGTCGACGACAGGGCCGACGATACGAACGATGCGTCCGACAGCACCCTTGCTGGCCTCCAGCTCCTCTCTAGAAAACAGTGTCTGGCTCATTTATTCCTCCAAAGCCGCTGCGCCGCCAACGATCTCGGTGATCTCGGTCGTGATGGCGCCTTGACGTTCACGGTTGTACAACCTGGTCAAAGTCTTGACCATTTCGTTTGCGTTATCGGTTGCCGCCTTCATAGCAGTACGGCGTGCGCCCTGCTCGCCAGCAGCCGAATCGATGAGCGCGAGGTAGACGGTGGACTGGAGGTACGCCTTCATAAGGTCAGTCAGCGTACGCTCGGGGCTCGGCTCGATATCGACGTCGCCATCGTAATGGTCGTCAATATGCTCGCGGAAGCCGAAGTAGATATCCTGCTCCTTCGTCTTCAAGCCTAGAATCTCATCGAGACGCTTTTCCGGAATGGGGAGGAGGTTCTCGGAGATCAACGTCTGCTCGGCGTTGTTCTTCGCATGGTTGAAAACCATGACGACCTCGTCGTACCTTCCTTTAACGTACCCATCGCTCACGAACGAGGCGATACGAGCCGCCTGGTCGTAAGTCGGGTCGGCGGAAAGATCGCGGAACTCGAGCATGGGCTTGATACCCTGATACTCGAAATAGCCGCAACCCTTCTTGCCGCACGAGATAACCTCTACCTCGATACCCTGCCGCTCCTTCTCCTTGATGATCTTGTCGGCTTGGCGCAAAACATTGCTGTTGAAGCCACCGGCAAGACCACGGTCGGATGTGACAACCATAACAACGCTACGCTTGACTTCGCTGTGCTCGACGAGCAGAGGAACGGCGTCGGTGACTGCGTACAGAGCGGTGCTCTGCATGGCGTTCATCAACGACGTGGACCACGGCAGAGAGTTCTCTACACGAACGGATGCGCGGCGGATCTTTGCCGCAGCAACCATTTCCATGGTGCGCGTGATCTGCTTCGTCGAGGAGACGGAGTTGATGCGTCTTTCTATGTCGTGAAGGTTAGGCATGCTTTACCTACCTTACACCGATGCCGCGAACTGACCCTTGAACGCCTCAATAGCAGCGTTAAGGTTGGCCTTGGTCTCATCGGTGAACTTCTTCTCCTTCTGGAGACTCTCGACGATCTCAGGCTTGTTGGCGCTGATGTACTGACGGAGCTCGTCACGGAAGCGAACGGTGTCGGCAACCGGGATGTCATCCAAGTAGCCGTTGCCGCCGGCGTAAACTGCGATGGCCTCGTCCATGAACGTCATCGGCACGTAACGACCCTGCTTCAGAAGCTCGGTCATGTGAGCGCCGCGGTTCAGCTGATCCTGAGTTGCCTTGTCCAGGTCGGAACCGAACTGCGTGAAGGCCTGAAGCTCGCGATAAGCAGCGAGGTCAAGACGCAGAGTACCGGAAACGGACTTGACTGCCTTGGTCTGAGCGGAGCCACCAACGCGGGAAACGGAAATACCAACGTTAACGGCAGGACGCTGACCCTGGAAGAACAGGTCGGTGGACAGGAAGATCTGACCGTCGGTAATGGAAATGACGTTCGTCGGGATGTAAGCGGAAACGTCGCCTGCCTGCGTCTCGATGATGGGCAGTGCGGTCATGGAACCAAGACCGTACTCCTCGTTCATCTTGACTGCGCGCTCCAAGAGGCGCGAATGCAGGTAGAAAATGTCGCCAGGGTAAGCCTCGCGTCCCGGCGGACGACGCAGGGTAAGCGACATCTGACGGTAAGCGACGGCCTGCTTGGATAGGTCATCGTAGATGATCAGTACGTGGCGGCCATGATTCTCGGGACCAGCAGGCTTGCCGTCTTCGCCGGTGTAGACGAAGTACTCGCCCATTGCAGCACCAGCCATAGGGGCGATGTACTGCAGCGGTGCAGAGTCGGAAGCGGTAGCGGACACAATGATGGTGTAGTCCATCGCGCCGTGCTTGTCGAGGGTCTCAGCAACGTTCGCAACCGTAGAGGCCTTCTGGCCGATTGCGACGTAGATGCAGATCATGTCCTGACCCTTTTGATTGATGATAGCGTCGATCGCGATAGCGGTCTTGCCGGTCTGGCGGTCACCAATGATGAGCTCACGCTGGCCACGGCCAACGGGGATCATCGAGTCAATTGCCAGGATGCCCGTCTGCATAGGCTCGTTAACCGGGGTACGCGTGATAACGCCCGGGGCCTTGAACTCGACAGGACGGGTGCCCTCAGCTTCGATAGCGCCCTTGCCGTCGACAGGCATGCCCAGGGGGTTGACGACGCGGCCCAGAAGACCCTTGCCCGACGGAACCTCCATAATACGACCGGTCGTACGGACCTGGTCGTTCTCCTTGATTGCGGTGACGTCACCCAGAAGTACGGCGCCGATCTCGTCCTCTTCGAGGTTCTGAGCCAAGCCGTAAACGGTCTTGCCGCTCTCACTGATGAACTCCAGAAGCTCGCCAGCCATGGCGTTCTTCAGGCCGTCCACGCGTGCGATACCGTCGCCAACCTGGATGACGGTTCCGGCTTCGCGGGAATCAACGCCAACTTCCAAGGCCTCGAGCTGCTTGCGCAGCGCTTCGTCGATGGACTGTGCGGTGATTTCAGTCACTAACATTCACCTCCGTCTTTACGATTGTTTGAGCGTTTCACGGGCGTTCTCGATTTGAGTGAGAACACTCGCATCGATGCGCTGACCGTTGGCGCTCATGATGATGCCGCCAAGAATGGACTTGTCGACGCGCTCTTCGAGCACGACGTTCTTGCCCAGTTCCTGATCGGCTTTCTTCTTAATTACCTCGCGCAGGTGGTCGTCAAGCTCTACAGCAGTGACGACTTCGACTACGCACAAGTTCAGCTTGTCTGCCAAAAGCCCTTCGTAAGCATCCGCTACGCGAGACAACATGTCGGCCTCGCCGCGCTCGGCCATAACAGCCAGAACGCCGACCAAAGCCTCGTTGCACTCCCCGAACATACCGCGTGCGATCTGCGCGCGCTGTTCGGACGTGTAAGCAGGATCCTTCAGCGCTTCACGAAGATCGGCGCTGGTACGCATGGCGCGCAGGGTCTGCTTCAGTTGCTCGCGCACTGCAAGCACGGCATCCTGACCGCCGAGCTGTTGTGCGGAATCGAACAAAACGTTTGCATACGTGGCGATTTGCTCTTTAACGATAAGGCGATTATTCGGCATGGAAACTACCTGCCTCGTTCACGTAGCGCTCAATGACCTTGCGGTGCTCATCGGTGGTAAGGTCCTCACCAATGAGACGGGCGCAAACCTGCGTCGAGATGTCGGCGATAGAGCCCTGAAGCTCAGCCAAAGCTGCGTTCTTCTCGGCCTCGATAGCGCCACGTGCCTTCTCGATCATGGCAGCGGACTCGTCCTGCGCCTGCTTGGCAAGCTGTGCACGCGTGTTTTCGCCGGTCTGCTTTGCCTCAGCAATGATCTGAGCAGCCTGAGACTTGGCGTCGGCCAGCTGCTGCTTGTACTCTTCGAGTACGCGCTCGCTTTCCTGACGGGCCTTCTCGGATTGCTCAAGTGCATCGGCGATCGTCTTCTCGCGCTTCTCCAGCACGCCCTCGAATTTGGGCCAGCCGAATTTGCCGAGGACGATTGCAAGAATGAGGAACGCGATGAGCATCGGGATGAACTCGATGGGATCGGGCAGGATAACTGCGATACCCGTCTTTTCCTCTGCTGCAAACGCGGACACGGGGAAAGCAAACGCCATGCTGGCAGCAGATGCACCAGCAGCAGTCAACCAAGCAGTTGCCTTGTTCGCTTTTACTTTCACTGTGTAACCTCCTTCAGGCCTTATTGCATGTGTTATGCGATTGACCCAGGGTTACAGGATGAATGCAAGAACGAAGCCCAGCAGTGCAAGTGCCTCGGCAAGAGCAGCACCAATGATGAAGTTGGTGAACAGACGGCCTGCGAGCTCGGGCTGACGGGCGGTGCCGACGCAAGCGCCATAGCAAGCAATGCCGATGCCGATGCCAGGGCCGACTGCCGCGAGGCCGTAGCCCACGAGTTTCAGGGCAGCAAGGGTGATTACGGTGGTTCCCACGATTTCCTCCTTTTGTCGTCTTCGGAAAACGCACGTCCGAAGACACCGGTTTTACTATGTTCAAACGGCCGTGGTTGAGCCGCATAAACCAAATTCAAGTGCCTGGGCTTTCACCAGGCTGCGTTTGATCTTAGTGCTCGGACGTTGCCAGCGAGATGTAGGACGCCGACAGAATGGTGAACACGTATGCCTGGATGAATGCAACCAGGGTTTCGAGGCAGTACATGAAGACCAGGAACAGGATCCAGACGACCGAAACACCGCCGAGCCATGCGCCTGCGCCCTGGATGCACTGCCAGAAGAATGCATAGGCAAGGATGGAGAAGATGCCGAGTGCCATGTGGCCGGCGAACATGTTGCCGTAAAGACGGACGGCCAGAGTAAGGGCACGAAGAAGAAGCGAGATGAACTCGAAGAACCAGATGACGGGCACCATGGGCTTCGGGAGTCCGGAAGGAGCGATGCTCTTGATGTAGCCCCAACCGCCATGGGCCTTGATGCCCCAGTAGTTGAAGTACACGAACGAGATGAGTGCGAGGCACCAAGTAACGCTGATGGTGCCGGTAGGCGTCTTGCAGCCAGGGATCAGGCCAACGAAGTTGGACAGAAGGATGAAGAAGAACAGCGTGGCCAAGAAGGGGATGTGCTTCTTGTAGCCGTGGCCGATAACGCTTTCACCCATGTCCTTGCGGACGAACTGGTAGCCGTACTCGACCATGTTCACGAACTTGTTGTTCGGAACGACGGTGAGCTTCTTGGAAGCAGAGAGCACGACAATAAGGGTGAGGGCGAACAGAATGAGCATCCAGAAGATGTACTGCGTCAGGCCAATGCCCGTGTCGCCGAACTCGAAAACCCAATCGGGGTTCATGAGCGAATGCTGAAGCTCGGGGACGAGCTCATTCACCATTTCCAAAGCAGTTTCCACGAATTAATCCTTCCCACTTACCTTTTAACGAGGCGCATGACGCCGTACGCCGCAGCGGTGACGACGAGGGTTGCAGCCTCGGCCAAGACCATAGGTACCGTCATGTCGCGAGCAACGACGATGCAGATGATGGCAGGGACGATGATGACCGCGAACGATCCGAACACGCCCAGCAGCAACCCGCCGGCTTCGCCGAGGTTGCTGGTTGCGGTTGCCTTCCTGGCAAGGTTGAGACCGGCGATGAGGGGCATGAAGCCCAAGAAGCCGACAACCACGCCGACGATCACTGCTGCAACCATAACCTGCTTTCCACCTGTATTGCCTTGCTACGTTTCATGACAAGCCTTTCGTATCATAAACGAAAAACAACAGGCACGTAACGTTTACAGAGCAAATGCAGTCGATTTCTTCACGAGCGGTACCCATATTCGCCCGACGGTCGATCGCACAATACTCGCGATATTAGTTCAATTATAGCGCAACCCAATGTTTGAGCAGGGATTACTCTTCTTTTTCGACCGGCTTGAACACGCGGTATTTCATTCCCGCTTCGTCAAGCATCGACATCGAAAGTTCGTCGGGATACGGATTTTTGAAGATGATCTCGGCGATTCCCGCATTGATGAGCATCTTCGCGCACGTCACGCACGGCTGCGTGGTGATGTAGATGGACGCACCGCGGATATCGACGCCGTAACGGGCAGCCTGGATGATGGCATTTTGCTCGGCATGAAGGCCTCGGCAGATCTCTTGCCGCTGCCCCGAGGGGACGCCGAGTTGCTCACGCAGGCAGCCCACTTCGACGCAATGATGCATTCCCGTGGGCACGCCGTTGTAGCCCGTGCACAGGATGCGGTGGTCCTTAACGATGACGGCGCCGACGGCGCGACGTGTGCACGTGGTTCGCGTGCACACTTCGTCCGCCAGCGTCATGAAGTACTCGTCCCACGAAGGGCGCCTGTCGATGATCTCAGTCATAGCCCCTCCCCCTGTCGCGATCGTTTCTTAGTAATCGTAGCCAGGATACAGCGGATGCGCATCGATAATGGTCTGAACTGTGGCCCTGACCTCGGCAAGAGCAGCCTCGTCGTCAACCGAGAACACGGTCTTTGCGATGCATTGGCCAACGGTGTGGAACTCGTCCTTGGTAAGGCCGCGCGTAGTACCGGCAGCGGTGCCGACGCGAATGCCGCTGGTAACGAACGGGGAACGCTGCTCGTTGGGGATGGTGTTCTTGTTCACCGTCAATCCAACGCTTTCAAGAAGCTTCTCGGCGTCCTTGCCCGTGACATTGGCAGGAGTGAGGTCGACCAAGCACAAGTGATTGTCAGTGCCGCCGGTGACCAGGCGAAGGCCGCCGTCGATCATGCCGGCACCCATAGCCGCGCAGTTCTCGACGACATTGTCGATGTAGGTCTTGAACTCGGGCTTGAGGGCCTCGCCGAAAGCCACGGCCTTGGCAGCGATGACGTGCATGAGCGGGCCGCCCTGCGTGCCGGGGAACACAGCGGAGTTCACCTTCTTGGCCAAAGCCTCGTCGTTTGTGAGGATCAGGCCGCCGCGCGGGCCACGAAGGGTTTTATGCGTGGTCGTGGTGGTGATGTCGGCGTAAGTAACGGGGCTGGGATGCGCACCCGTGGCAACCAAACCGGCAATGTGAGCCATGTCGACGACGAGATAAGCGCCGTTGTCGTGCGCGATCTTAGCGATGCGCTCGAAATCGATGACGCGAGGATAGGCAGACGCGCCCGCAACGACGAGCTTAGGCTGATATTCCTTGCACTTGGCCTCGATGTCGGCGTAGTCGATGCGCTCGTCTTCACCCAAGCCGTACGAAACCACGTTGTACAGCTTGCCCGAGAAGTTGGCGGGCGAACCATGCGTAAGGTGGCCGCCGTTATCCAGGCTCATGCCCAAAATGGTGTCACCGGGCTTGATGAGCGCAGCGTAGGCCGCATAGTTTGCCTGTGCGCCGGAATGGGGCTGAACGTTGGCGAACTTGGCGCCGAACAGTTCCTTGGCGCGCTCGATGGCCAGGTTCTCGACGATGTCGACCTTTTCGCAACCGCCGTAATAGCGCTTGCCGGGATAGCCCTCGGCGTACTTATTGGTAAGAACGCTGCCCATAGCTTCCATCACTGCCGGAGAAACGATGTTCTCGGAAGCGATGAGCTCGATGGTGCCACGCTGGCGGTTGAGCTCTTGACGAAGAGCGTCTGCCACCTCGGGATCGGTTTGAGGTACGTACTGCAGTGTCATGCGAATGACTCCTTTGACGATTGCCACTTCCAACGCAGTGGCCGCGTTATCTACGAATGATCGAAACGGGAAGCCCGCGCGACCTACGCCTCGAGAGCGGAGATCTTGTTCACGCGACCCTCGTGACGTCCGCCCTCGAAGTCGGTCTCGAGAAAGGTCTTCACAATTTTCTTGTTGTCCTCGTCGGAGACGAAGCGGCCGGAAATGCAGATGACGTTCGCGTCGTTGTGCTGACGGCACAGAGCAGCAAGCTCGGGCATGGTGACGTTGGCGGCGCGGATGCCCTTGCACTTGTTGGCAGCAAGAGACATGCCGATGCCGGTGCCGCAGATGAGAACGCCGCGCTCGGCTTCGTCATCCTCGACGTCCTTCGCCACAAGAGCGGCGTAATCGGGATAGTCGACGCGATCGGCGGATTCGGGGCCGCGGTCGATCACCTCGTAACCAAGTTCCTGAAGGTACGGGATCAGCAGCTGCTTCTCGTCGAAACCAGCGTGATCGCTTGCGATGCTGACTTTCATGTCATGCTCCTTTTTGGCGAAGTGCACGCACGCGTGCATTGACAATCGTGAACAACGAAAGAATAACCCATCGTCGGGCAGCTGTGCCACAGGCGCGAGAAAAACCCGCGCACCCGCTACATCGCGGCTGCCAAGCCAACCTTATAGGGGTTAAGCGGCGACGCCGTTCGCGAAAAAAATCGCCGTGGCTATCCCCTGGCGGGATAAGCGCACGGCGCAAGAAGGGCTAACGAGAAAAACGGGTGCGGCCGACGGCGTCATGCCATCCGGCAACCAACTGAGCGCGGGCGCCCTGATCCATGTTCGGATCGTAAACCGTGTCGCCCGTGCGCAGGCTGCGCAACTGGTCAAGCGACTGCCAGAAACCTGTGTACAAACCAGCAAGATACGCAGCGCCAAGCGCGGTGGTCTCGGGGTTGACCGGGCGGCGCAGCGAAGTGGACAAAATATCGCTTTGGAACTGCATCAGGAAATCGTTCGCCGCAGCGCCGCCGTCAACGTTGAGCACAGACAGGGGCACGCCGGCATCGGCCTTCATGGCCTCGGCAAGATCGTGAATCTGGTAAGCCAGCGACTCCAAACCCGCGCGCACGATATGGGCCCGGGTCGTTCCGCGCGTCAAGCCGTAGATCGCGCCACGCGCTTCGGCGTCCCAATACGGTGCGCCAAGACCCGTGAATGCGGGAACCAAGTAAACGCCCGCCGTGTCGGTAACGGACTGCGCCATCGACTCGGACTCGGCGCTGTTGGAGATAAGCCCCAGCTCATCGCGCATCCACTGAAGAACAGCGCCGCCCATGAACACGCTGCCCTCGAGCGCGTACTCGGGATGACGCGTCGAAGGCGCGCTGGCGGCGACGGTGGTGACCAAGCCATGGGAAGAAACAGGCGCGACCTCGCCCGTATGCATGAGAAGGAAGCAACCCGTTCCGTAGGTGTTCTTGGCTTGACCCGCCTCGAAGCAGCACTGACCGAACAAAGCCGACTGCTGGTCGCCCGCAACACCGCAGATAGGCACGCCGGAAACGATGCCAGCATGGGATGTTCTGCCGAAATCGGCGGACGAATGGCGAACCTCGGGCAGCATGTTCATGGGCACGCCGAACAGCTCGCACAGCCACGGATCCCAGCACATATCGTGGATGTTGAACAGCATGGTGCGGCTGGCATTCGTGACGTCGGTTGCATGCACGCGACCGCCCGTGAGCGTCCAAATCAACCAGGAGTCGATGGTGCCGAATGCGAGCTTTCCCTGCTCAGCAAGCTCGCGCGCGCCCTCGACGTTGTCAAGGATCCACTTCACCTTGCTGGCCGAGAAGTACGGGTCAAGAACGAGACCCGTCTTCTGCTTGACTGTCTGGGCGATCTCTGGATCGGCCGCAAGCGCCTCGACGATGGGCGCCGTACGGCGGCATTGCCACACGATGGCGTTGTAAACAGGCTCGCCCGTCTCGCGGTTCCACACGACCGTGGTCTCACGCTGGTTCGCGATGCCGATGCTATCGATATCGGGCGTTTCCAGGTTGTAGGTGATCAGAAGCTCGGTCAGGGCGCCAAGCTGGGCAGACAGGATCTCGCGAGGGTTGTGCTCGACCCAACCCGGACGCGGGTAGTACTGCGGGAACGGGTTTTGCACAATGCCCACGATCTTACCCGACGCGTCAATGAGAACGGCGCGTGCCGAAGTAGTGCCCTCGTCAAGAGCGACGATGTACTTGCTGCGTTTCACAGAAGCGCCTCCATCCATTGAGATACGAAGGTGAACACAATCATGCGATCGGTCTCGTTCAGGATCTCGTGGCGCATGTTCGCGAAAATGCGCTCGTCAACGCGCTCGACGCCGGCGCCGCGCAAAAGCTCGGCTGCCTGGTGAACCCCCCGGCCGCAGTCACCAACGGGGTCTTGATCGCCCGCAATGAACAAAACAGGCAGATCTTTCGGGACGTGCGACGCGCATTCTTGAGAAACAACCCAACGCGTGAGATCGGTGAGCGTGGAGTACGCGCCCACCGAGAACATAGCGCCGCAGTACTCGTCGGCTAGGTAGGCGTCCACGTTATCGCTGTTCACCGAGAGCCAGTCAAGAGGCGTGCGGGCATCGGGGATCTGCTTGCCGAAGCCGCCCGCCGCCAGACTATCAACCAGAGAGCTGCGATAACGCTCGCCGCGCACGCGGGCGATGGCTCGGGAAAGAATATTTCCCGCCGCAGAGGCAACGGGGGCCGGATTTCCCGTACCGCAAAGAACCGCAGCAGCAAGACCGGCACCGTGTTCGGCGATATAGGCGCGTGTGATGAAGCTGCCCATGGAATGGCCGAAGACAAGATAAGGGGTGCTAACCGGGTAACGCGCCGAAACGATCTCGCGCAGCGACTGAACGTCGGCGACCAAGGCGCTGCGCCCCGCGCGAACCGGGATATGTCCCAGATCCTCTTTCGAAGCCGCGCTTTTGCCATGGCCGATCATGTCGCTTCCGCAGACGACGAACCCGTGCCCAACAAGATAGCGAGCAAAATCGTCGTAACGGCGAACGTGTTCCGCCATGCCATGAACGATATGAACGACGCCTCTGGGCTTGATGCCCGAATCGGGAGCGCAGGCTGGAGGGAACCACAGGCGTGCAGAGATGGTCGAAAGTCCGTCCGCCGAAGCGAAGGAGACGTCCTTGGTTTCGCAAACCGAGTCATCGGCAAGGAGAAGCCGCTCGATGTCGGCAGACGTGATGTCCCCTTCCCTTACCACGACGGGGTAAGCGCCCGTGCAGTCGACGACAGTGGAAGCAACGCCGCTTTCAGCCGCGGAACCGTCGCCCACGATAGCATCGACCTTATCGCGGATAACCGCCGAAACGTCCGCAACGCAACGCGGGGAAGGCTCACCGGACAGATTCGCCGACGTGGTTGCCAATGGGGATCCCACCCTGGCAATCAGGTCGAGCGCCCTTTCGCAATCGGGCATGCGCAAACCGATGGTCCCCTCTTTCGAGCAGAAAGCGCGCGGCACCGCAGGCGACGCATGGACGATAAGCGTCAGGCCGCCCGGCCACCACTTCTGCGCCATACGGCGCGCGTACCCAGGAACAGCGACACCGTAAGCGTCCAGGGCAACAGGGCCTCCCACCAGCCAAGCGATGGGCTTGTCGGAGGGGCGCCCTTTCAGATCGGCCAAGGCCTTCGGCGAATCACTGGAGCCGACGGCAACGCCCACGCCGGCAACCGTGTCAGTCGGAAACAACGCGACACCGCCGCGCCTGAGAGCACGCGCCGCGCGCCTAACGTCGTCGGCGCGGCCGTACGATTCATTCATATTGATTTCCATGTTAATCCACCGGGCAATTCGTCCAGAAGGAATCCCACACGTCAGCGGGCTCCTCGCCTTCTTCTTCGGGGAGCTCTTCGGCCAAGCGATCGACAAGAGCCATAGCGCAGCGCAGACCGTCGACTGCGGCGCTCATGATGCCGCCCGCATAACCGGCGCCTTCACCGCACGGGTAAACGTTCGTCGAGAACGACTCATCCTCGCCCGTCTCGGAAAGATGGGCGGTAAGGTCCGCGCCATCGCGCACGATGCGCACAGGGGACGAGCTGCGCGTCTCGACACCGGTCATGACCGCGTCGGGATCGTCGAAGCCGCGAAGCTTGCGCCCTAATAGAGCAAGGGCCTGCTCGATCGTCTTGGAAACGAACTTAGGAAGGCAATCGTGCAGGTCGCACCACGCAACGCCGCGAGCATACGAAGGCTCGACAGTGGCGGAGGGATTTCCCGACGTGCCGGCAAGGAAGTCGCCGACGGTTTGAGCCGGAGCCTGGAATTTGGAACCACCTGCCTTGGCGACGATCCGCTGCGCGGCGCGCTCAACCTGACGCTGAAGCTCGACGCCGGCCAAAGGGTCGTCGCTGGGGAAATCGTCAGGAGAAACGCCGACAAGCAGCGCGGAATTCGCGTTCTTGCCGTCGCGCGCGAAACGGCTCATGCCGTTCACAACGACACCGTCCTCTTCGCTGGCCGCGCACACGACCGTTCCGCCCGGGCACATGCAGAACGTGTAGGCACTGCGGCCGTTCTTCAGATGCTCGACCAGCTTATAGTCGGCAACTGGGAGCGCCGGGTTCTTCGCCGCTGGACCGTATTGAGCCTTGTTCACGACAAACTGAAGATGCTCGATGCGCACGCCCATCGAGAAGGGCTTTTGCTCGAGGTTGAAGCCGGTGTCTTTCAGCATTTCGAACGTATCACGCGCCGAATGGCCGCACGCGAGGATCAGATAACGCGTGGGGATACGCATGCTACGCGAGCCGTTATAGCCGGGAACACGATGCTCCTCGGGGATCTCGGGCGCGGGGACCGGGTTGGGCTTGGTCCTTTCGACCAAAGCGGACGAAAGGACGCCGCCTTCCACCGAAAGCCCGGTCAGTTTGGTATGGAAGCGCACCTCGCCGCCCAACTTCTCGATGCGCGTGCGGATGGCGCGAACAACATCGACGAGCTTGTCGGTGCCGATATGGGGCTTTGCTTCCCACAGGATCTCGGGCGGAGCGCCCGCATCGACGAACGTCTGCAAAACATGGCGCACAAGCGGGCTTTTCGTTCCCGTAGTGAGCTTGCCATCCGAAAACGTTCCCGCACCGCCTTCGCCGAATTGGATGTTGGTGGTCGTGTCAAGCGGGCCGCCATTGTCAAATCGCTCGACAGCCTCCATGCGCTCTTCGATGGAGCCGCCACGCTCGATAACGACCGGGCGAAGACCAGCCTCGGCCAGATACAACGCAGCGAACATGCCCGCCGGGCCGAAGCCGACGACCACCGGGCGCGTGTTCGCCAGGCGATACGATGCCGGGTAACTCTCGGAAAGGTCGGGGGCTTGAAGGGGCTCGATGGGCACATGCTCCTTCACCTTCGTGCCGAACGGATAGTGAGCCTCACCTGTTAGGATCTTCTGCTCGAGAGACGCATCGTCAAGCGCAATGCCAAGAGTCACCACGAAGTGGATGTCCTTGCGCTTGCGGGCGTCAACGCTGCGCTTGAGCAGCACAACCTCGCTGATGTCATCGGGCTCGACGCTTAGGGCGCGAGCCGCCGCGGCCACCAAGCCATCGCGGTTGCCAGGCGCGCCTTCCTCCAAAGCCATGCTGATATTCGATGCTTCTATCATGTTCTGATCCTATTCTTGATCGAGGGGAACGACGGATTTCAGTGCCGCCCGAGATCGGGATTGAATGGGTGTTACAAAAGCGAATCGGCAACGGAAATGCCCGCGAGCATGCCGCTTGCCCATGCCCAATGAAGGTTGTAGCCACCGCACGGGCCGTCGACGTCCAGTGCCTCGCCTGCAAAATACAACTGCGGGAAACGACTTGACTCCATGGTTCGAGGGTCAACCGACAACACATCGAAGCCGCCACGGCGAACTTGGCAGTTCGACTCGTCGCCGATCCCCGAAACGGCAAGCGTGAACCCGGAAAGCGCGTCGGCGAGGGATCGCAGGCCGGCCTTCGTGACGGGAGCATCCCCGCGAAGGCCGCATACACGCAAAAGCACATGTCCCACCTGGGGAAGAACAAGCCCGTTCAGGAAATCGCCGTAGGTATCGGCACCCGCTTCGCGCAACCCGCGTGCACGCCCGAAGCAAAATCCCCGCGCCTTCGCGGCATTCGCGTTCAGATCAAACATCGACGGATCTTCCACAGCAACCGCCGATGCATCCTGCGCAGGATCCCTTGGCGTCAGGCCGCCGAAAACCTCGGACAGAAAGTCGATCGAAAGCACATCGCCGGGTTCTGCGTAACGGGACAAATTGAAAACGGCAATGCCCGATACACCGTACTTGCGGAACATCACTTCCCCGCGCTCGACCGCGACAACCTTCGGACCCTCCTTAGCGCTGGGGCGCACCAGCGAAACCGCAGCGCGCACGCGGATGTTGTTCAGCTCTTTGACCAGGCCCGTCTCGGTGGCGAGAGGGCCAAGCACAGGACGGGTTCGCGGGCGGCTCCAGCCGGCAGCATCGAAGTCGACGGCAACACCGCCACCGCACGCAACGACCAAAGCCGATGCGCGCTCGAAGGACCCATCGGCCATACGCAGCGTGTAAGGCGCGCCATCTTTACGGGGTGGGTCGATAAGGGAAACCGCGCTATCGCAACGCTCGACTACGCCCAATCGCGCGGCGGCCGCCCTTAAGACGTCAAGAACGGAGCTGGCCTTGTTTGCCAATGGGTACTGGCGACCGTCCTGCTCCTCGCGCCATACCAAGCCCAGTTCGCCGAAGAAGCGGTGCACCGCATCGTCGTTCGGATCGACCCCGTTGAACGGACAGCTCTCCTCAACTTGGCGCAAAACGCCCTCGACGAACGCGCCGTTACGATAAAGGCCCGTATCGATCTGCGAATTCGAGAAATTACAGCGCCCGTTGCCCGTGGCAAGGATCGTGCGGCCCACGCGGTCATCCCGCTCGAAAACTTCGACTGATGCAACCTGGCCCTGTGCACGAAGGCGCGTCGCAGCCGCGATCGCGCACGCAAGCCCGGCAGCTCCGCCACCTATGATGATGATCTTTTCCATAACGAACATTATATTACGGGGCACAGCAGGGCACCCAGCCCATTGCCTAACGAATCGGGAACGACGCAGAAGCCAGACACCGCGTTCGAGATTGCCGTCAATCCGCCTTCAACTGTTACAATTGGCTTCGCTTTGATTCTTTCGACCAACAAGGCCGCTTGCATCGTAAGACCGTTTGCACCGGCCCACCCAATCAGATTGGAAGCTATATGGACTCACGCGACATGCTCACCGGCGCCCTTATCGCCCTCTCGACCACGGCAGGACGCGCCACGCAGCAACTCACTGACGAAACCGACGACATCGTGATCGGCGGTGTTGCCGCATGCTGCGGTGACGCCCCCAACGACGCCGCGCTTAACGCCTTCGCAGAACGCGCCCACGAAGAGAACCTGCGCCTGGCAAAGGAATCCGAAGGAGTCGCCAATGCCGACTTCGACATGGAAAACCTTGAAGAGCAGGACGAAAACGTCAAGGCGCTGAAGAGGATGATCCTTGCAGGCCTTCGCGACGTCGCCAGCCCCACCCTGCGCGCCCGCAACAAAGAGCTCTCGAATCCCGAGGTCAACGCATTCTTCCGCGCCGTTCTGTACACGATCGGCGGCCAGGAGGCTGCCACGGGGTCGCTCATCGAGCTTTCAACAAAGGTAGGCGAGGTGAACTGGTACGTCTGCGAGGCGCTTGGCCAGGCGACGAACGCCGACGACGAAGTGAAAAAGGTCGCAGACGGCCTGATCGCGGGTTTGAAGGACCAAACCATCGGCCATGTGTTCTTCATTGGCGGCGGCAATGCCGACGAAGAGGCTTACGATTACTACACCGAGTTCGCGCAGAGCGCGCCAAAGAACAGCGTTTTCGTAAGCTATGGCACTATCGGCGACCGTCTTGCGAAGCTCGATCTGGGAACAGTGGGAGCCCAGCCCCGTTTCGTGAACCTGGGTTCGCGCGCTGACATCTACGCAGCCATCCAAACGTCCATCGCCCTTGCGAACGAGTTCAACAAGAGCGTCAACGATCTGCCGATGAGCTTCTTGGTGTCACAGCACTGCGAAGAGGGCGTTGCCGCCCTTCTCACGCTTCTGTGGATCGGCATCGAGAACGTGTCGTTCGGTCCCGCCCTTCCCGAGTATCTTCCCGAGAAGGCACTTAACTTCTTCAAGCAGGCATATGCCCTGAAGATCGCCGGCAACGCACAGGACGACCTGAACGGCTTTCTGAACTAACGAATCGGGCTCATGCGCATGCCTTGGCATGCGCATGAGCAATTGCGTGAGCAAGACCGTCTTGATCACGCGACTCGAAACGATACCGCACGATTTGAGGCTGACCATTCAACGAGCGTTGCTCGACCCTGACAAACGTCGCCTCCACCGCATCGAAGCCCGCGCGTAACAGGGCATACGCGTAGCACGATGCCTGAAGCACGTGCTTTACCCTTACTTCCCCATCGTTCTCGGACAGATTGCCGCCCGTCTTGTAGTCGACCACGCGTGCAAGGCCTTTCGGATTCGAGGAGCTTATGACAAGCAAGTCGATCTCACCCTCAAGGTAAACACTGCCGCCATGCCCGTCGGGTACATCTACGAAGAACGGCGCCTCGGCAGACAAGTTTGCATCATCGGTCGCGACATCATGCGCAAGATCGCTCTCGAACCAAGCGGCGAGCGCCTGGGTTAGACGGAAACGCGACCCGTATTCAACCCCGCACTGACGACAGACGGCGTCGATGCGCGAATCGGGCGGCATACGCAACGCCTCCCCGGGTCCTCGTGCGATAACGGCGTATTGAGCCAGCAGGTGAAACGCCGTTCCAAAGTCGGTCGCCCTATCATCTGCGGGTTGTTTTTCATCCAACCACGCATCGTCGCGGAGCGGATCACCCTCGACCGGCGCCCCAAAAACGCCTACGTCGGGAAGACTGGTCTCGACGGCGTGCTTGGAAGCAAGGTCCGCCAACAAACTGCCCGAATGAGATGCATCCGAAACGGCCGAGTAGCTGAAAATGCCCCCGCGATCGTGAAGGAACACGCGATCGCTTAAGCCTGAAAGAGACTTGTCGACAGGCACAACGAACTTATCGTCGCTGGAGCCTTGCGAAGACGATTCACTATCACCCGCATCGTCTTTCTCCAAGGCCACATGCTGGACGCGCGCCAACGTCATGCCTCCGAACTCGTGCATAGTCACGCCCGGGGCGAACCAGTCGTTGGCGCCAGTAAGCGCGGGTCCGATCGACGAAAACGCATTCTTGGGCGCCCCGTTGGCATTGTCCTTCGTGCGGTTGCCGAACGTTGCCACGATCAAAGCCTCTTTCGCACGCGTCAAAGCCACATAGAGCAGACGCTTGGCCTCTTCTGTTTCGCCAAGCATCGCGCGCCTACGCATAAGGACACGCAATTCCAAGATGTCTCCGCAAGAGGCCATCTTTGACGGGATTTCGTCTTCTAGCAGCTCTTCATCCAAGGCGTCGTCAAGAGCCTTGCCGACATTTGCCACGGGGCCCTTCATGCCTGACACCGATTTGCCCAAATCAAGCGATACGAAAATGCGTCCGTCGACGGAATCAAGCAGCAGCGCCGACGAGTCCGACCCCGACGACTTCATCTCGGCCACGGCGACGATGGGGAACTCCAAACCCTTTGAGGCATGGATGGTCATGATGCGCACGAAGTTGCCACCCGAAACAGACAAGGCGCCCGGCGCCTGAACCATGCCGGCAACTTGGCTTGCGAACTGCTCCGCAAGCGTTGCCGAGCCCCGTGGGCAGGCTTCCTCGGCCTCGCCCACCAGCCGCACAAGCTTGTACATGTTCGCAACGCTTGCACGACCCTCCTCGCCTTGGTGCTGCATGCGTGCAATCCAACCTGATTCGACGAGCAGGTCGTTAACGATACTGCGCACAGAGCTGACGCCGACGCGTTGACGAGCACGTCGAAGCACCGTTACCGCTTGAGCCAAGCGCGATGACAACGGCGCGCCGTCTATGCCCTGAGCCTCGAAATCGGAAACGACCGCTTTACCCAGGGCGCGAACACCTTCGTGAAGGTCGCGTCTTCTTACGGAACCGTTCTGACGCCTAGCTGTGGCAACTTCAATGAGCTCGTCGGCAGTCAACCCGAACAAGGGGCTTGAAAGAACGCCGAAGAGTCCATCTTCGCATGCGGGGTTCGCAAGCCAATTGAGCAAAGAGACGACGAGTGCCGTTTCGGGGGCGTTCTTCAAAACCGATCCGCCCGCGATGACGCACGAAAGTCCTACGTCGCGAACGGCTGCGGCGTAGACGTCAGCATGCGACATCGTTCCAAGAAGGATGACCATGTCCCCCGCCGAATGGCCCGCTTTCGACAAGTTCGAGAATTCTTCGGCTATCGCGCGCGCGGATGAGAGGCGCATGAGTTCGGTGCCGCCGCGCGTGGGATACGAAACATGACGGACGACAATGCGCGCACCGTCACCCAAAAAAGGCTTCTTGACCTCTTTCTCGTCACGCGAAGGCGCTAAAGACATGAATTCCTTGCCGAACATATCGTCGCGCTCGAAAATGCGATCGACGAAGGACAGCACATCGCGATGGCTTCGAAAGTTGTCGGGCAAATAGATGATGTCATCGGCATTGCGTGCCTGCACATCGGAAAGGTGCCGGCGGTACACGGACACGTCCGCTCCACGGAAACGGTAGATGCTCTGCTGAGCGTCGCCCACAACGCACAGACGGGAGGCATCGGGACCAGCCAAGCGCTTGATCATATCGACCTGGGATTGATCTGTATCCTGGAACTCGTCGATCATGATGAGCTTGAACTTGTCTTCGAGCGAAGCTGCGATATCGGGATGGTTGGCAATCGCCTGGGAGGCAAATAGCAGCAAGTCATCGTTGCTAAGAACGCCTGCACGATGCTTCAGCTTGTCCAATATCTCGGCCGCACGATTGGATATCTTGAGGATGGTTTCAAAAAGCGGCTGAGCCGCAGAAAGACGCAACGAAACCGCTTCAGCCGTAATCTCGCCCAGAAGGCTTTTAGCCGTCTCTTTGAAATCGGCCCTGCCGAAATTACAGCTTGTCGGTAGCAACCCCATGACGCTCAGGGCATCCGCGGCGGCGAGCCTGCCCTCGTTGACCAAACGCGCGATCTCTTCCGAAGCCAACTGAGCCTGCGCAATGAACTTGGCCTTGCTGGCCGAGTCGTTCTGGCCCTCCGCCAAGCTCATCATCAAACTCAGAGCTGAAGCTACTTTGTCTAAAACCGCCACGGGAGAGACAGGATCGCCCAACTGCATCAGCATGATGCCGTCCTCCTGGGCAGGGATCTTCTCGACAAGTCGAAGCACCATGTCCTCTACCGACGCCGACCCGAACGCAGAGCCAAAAGAAGATGCCTGATATTCCGAGAACAGCACTTTGAACTCGTCCGCAGACGAGTCGCGCATTTCCTCGAGCGCAACTTCAACCGCGGACCTGCGCATTTCCTGCAACATGACATCGTCGGCGACGGAAAACGACGGATCGATGCTCAGCTGAACGGCGTTCGACCGAAGGATTCGCGAGCACATTCCGTGGATAGTCGAGATCCACGCCTCGTCGACTTTCAAGGCCTGGTCGATCATACCGGCATCGCGCAGCGATGCCTTGACGCGCGACTTCAGCTCGCCGGCCGCCTTCTTGGTGAAGGTGATGGCAAGAACCTGATCGATATCGTCCACATAGCCGCTGGTCAGAGCATTCACGATGCGTTTAGCAAGCGTGAAAGTCTTTCCCGATCCTGCGCCGGCAGCTACGACCAAAGGCTCATCGAGCGTGTTGATGCATTTCAATTGACCAGGTTTGAGAGCCATAACTATGCACCCCGCTTCGCGCAAGAGAAATCGGGGCAAAAACGACAGGCGTCCTTAGTTGACGGACTCGCCTGAACACAGCCGTTTCTCATGCCCTCAACAGCCACCTTGACCAATTCCTCAGTCGCATCGAGCATGCTCGAGAACGTCAAAGCAGACAAACTTATTTGATCTTCTTCCTTAAGTTGAGCGTCCGCCAACCCCGCAGCATACGCTTCCCTCGACCATCCTTCGGGATCGCTTAGAGAACACGCGCACTTGTCGGGGCTGATATGCGTAAGGTGGGCCGCATCGATGACGCGAGGGTCATACGATCCAGCGATATCATGGCTTTTGCCGTAGCTGACATAAAACGCCCCCACGACATTAAGCCCCAGCGCCCGCTTAACCGCCTGCGCGTAAATGCGCGTCTGAACCTTGCCCGCATGAAGGGCATCGCAAGACGCAAGCTGATGACCTGCGGTAACCGACCCCTTGTAGTCAATGATGACCGCGTTGCCGTTAGCGTCGACATCGATGCGATCGACTTTTCCCACCAAATCGATGCCAGCGTATTTCGCCTGGCAGTCGGCGCTTTCGTCACCTGGCAGCCCAATGACGTACTCGAAATAACGAGGCTGGAACGTCGGAAGCAACGCAGCATCGTAATCAAGGAAGTCGGTGATCTGGCTTTTGAAGGCATCCATGGCACGTTGCTCAAGCTGTCCGCAGGGAACAAGCCTGTTAGACCCAGGCTCCATTTCAAACTGTTCGGCTTCAAGCTGATCGAGAACATACCCCATCAGCTGACGGGCTTGTTTAAGATTGCCTCCGTCAACCTTTGCATAACCCTCAGATTGAAAGGCGCGGTAAAACCGCTCGAGCGCCGCATGGGCGAACACACCCTTTTCCAGCGGGCCCCATTCCTCTTTGCTTCCCTGCGCTTTCAGACGGTTGAGCACGAACCACTTGCGCGGGCATTCAAGATAATTCTCGATCTGCGAAGGCGAAGGCGCGCAATACGAGCCCGTTTGCGAAAAACGGGGCAGCAGCGCGAAAGCGCGATAACCGGAAGAGAGCGATCCTTGACCGTTGCCGGGCAACGTCTCGCTAACAGATTGGGTCGTCGATGAAGGCGCCGCGACTGCATTTGCAAAGAGATCCTCCTCGCCCCGCTCGGCTGCGCAGCAAGAAAGGTCGAGGCCTTGACGATTGCAAGCATCAAGGAATTCCTCGAGCACGACGCAGGGATACGTCTCGTTCGCATCGAAATCATGCAATGCGCGCTCGAACACAAAGTGAGTGGTTGGCAAGCCCTGCAGCGCGCGAAAACGCCTTCGGGCCTGAGACAGCGATGAGTCAACAGGGTAAAGACCCAGCTTCGCGAAAAGAACCGAGGCGGCGTTGTCCTTGTCGGCAACGGGGTAGTCGGCGTTGTTCATATCCGCCACGATCAGCGTTGAAACCGACCCGGCATCCAACGTTGATATATCGTCCTGCGTACCGATGGTCACATCCACAGGCCCTGGCGCCGCTTGCTTGGATACGGATATCGCCGAGTCTTTAATCAGGTTGATGCAATCCTCCACGGACAGATCGAATGCCCGAGCTGCGGCGTACATGGCGCGAAGTGCCGACATCGCCTCGATTTGCTCCGCCCTGAATGCCTCGCTCCAGCCAACCCGCGCCATCGTCCTGTCAATGAAGGCACCCAGCAGAATATCGGCATCGGAATCGGAAGCAAGCTCCTCCAATTGCGAGAATTCTTCGAAATCAGCGCGAAGGGCAGAAAGGTACGGCTCTTTTTCCGCTATGCGATCGTTCAGCAGAAGAGACTCCGCCTTCTGAGCCGTGGAAGCATTGACGCCAGAGAACGGGGACAGCATGACGTCCACCAGAGCCGAAGCCCACTGGTCGCTGAAAAGGCAGTCGAACATGGAAACGAACGCGCTGCCAAATGCCGTCTGAACGAACGGTTTTCGGGCGCGCACCGCGCAGTTCACCCCTTCATCCGCAAGGCTTCGCGCAAGGGAGTCGTACATTTCGAGAGGATTGACGCAGGTGATAGCAACAGGGCCCTCGACAAGAAGCGAGCGGACGATGTCAGCCACCAACGCAGGCTGAGCATAACGCCCCGAAGCGCACCCGAAATGGCAAGAGACGCCCTCGGGAAGGGGAATCACGCCTTCTGCACCCAGAGCCTCGTCGACATGCACGCGCAAGCGATCGTTTTCCTGAAAAAGCAGTTGTTGATGCCATGAGAGCGGAGCGGCTTTGCAAACGAGCACGTTAAGGTCGCGCGGAAATGCGTCCTGGCTTGAAGACAGAAGAGCAACGGCGCTGCCCAGTTCGACGAAGCCCCGCGCTGCTATGCAATCGAAATAGTCGGCGATAACGCCAAGGAGGGCCTTCTCGTTTTCAGAAAGAGCCGCCACCGAGCCCGAACCCGATTCGCCTTCAGGCGCATCGCCATTGCGCAAAGCATCAATCGCACCCCGCATCTCTGGCAAGCCTGCGCCCGCTTGCGCGATTTTCGCAGCAAGGTGCACGTAGCCCGGAGCAAGAAGGAATTCGTTTTGCACATCCTTGAAAACGGCTTGCATGGCCATCATGCGCAGCGCGTCGTTGACGATGGCTCGTCCGTCTCCGGCAAGCTCCCACAGTGATGACGCCCACCCTTGAAACGTGGTGACCGTTACGCCGAAAAGCTGGGAGCCGGCATGCGCACGACGATATGCATCAACCTGCGCAAAAGTAGGCAGAAGAACCACGTCGAACGACGCGGGATGGGTATATTCAGCATCGATTATCATGTCCGACATTGTAACAAGCAACGAGGATAAGAACAAATGTTCTTATCCTCGTTCACAAAGCAATTGATTTGTCTAATCGCGACCGGGCAAAGATCTCATGCAAGCTAAGCCCGGATCCACTGTGGCGGCTTAGGCGAAATCGTAAAGATCCTTTGCGGCCACCTGGAACGCCTGATAAACCTCTTCCGAAATGGCATCGTCGTCAACAAGCTCGAAGGCAACGGGCTGCTCGTCCTCGTCAAGCTCGGTCGCCTCAAGGATGACAACCTCTCCCGAAGACGTAGCGGGCTCGTCTTCGGTAACCGGGAAGAAGAACGCGTAACGACGGTCGTTGTGGATCAGAAGCCCCAGGAACTCCATCTCGACGACGTCGCCGTTCTCGTCTTCCAGAGCGATGACCATGCCCTCTTCGGTCGGCGGCGCGAAATTAGGTGCACTTCCCTCACGCATGATGTACCTACTTCCTTTTCTTTCCTTTACGTTTTCCACCGCGAGCATGGTCGTTGCGAACGGGCGCCTCCTGCGCTGCGTTCTTCGCTTCCTCAGCCTGAAGGGCCTTAAGCTCTGCGATGTTCCGATCAATCGTTTCGTCATCGGCGACGCTGATGGGCACCGAAAGACGTTCGACATTAACGGTTTGGGCCTGGGCGCTCTTCAAACGAGCCGAACGCGAATTGGCCACTGACGCGCCCGTGGTTCCCTGTGAACGATCGAACTCGAACACGCCAACCGTATCACCGAAGCGCTTAGCGAGCTTGGCATAACGAGGCTCGCGCGTCTTCCACATGGCGAACAGCGGCGAGGCGACGGCAATAGAGGAATATGCGCCCGCAACCAAACCGATTGCCATGGCGAACGCGAAGTCCTTCAAGGTCTCGCCGCCGAAGATTAGCATACCGACAACCGGGATGAGCGAGGTCAGCGTGGTGTTCAACGAACGAATGAAGACCTGATTGATCGAATGGTTCGCCATCGTCATGAACGAGCACTTAATGGAGAGATCGGTCATGTTGTCGTTGATGCGGTGGAACACGACCACCGTATCGTACAGCGAGTAACCCAAAATGGTAAGCAATGCCGCGATGGTGTTCGGGTTGACCTCGCGACCGACCAACGCGTAAATGCCCATCACGATGATCAGGTCGTGGAGCAGCGCCGCGACGGCGGTGAAGCCCATCTTGTACTCGAACCTGATGGCGATATAGACGATGATAAGCGCAATCGAAACCAAGAACGCGATCAGCGAGGCGTTGATGACGCTCGAGCCCCAGTCGGGACCGATGGTGGTGACTTCGAAGCTATCGGCAGTCAGGCCAACCTGACTGGCAACCGTGTTGGCGGTAGCCGCAGCAGCCTGCGCATCGGTGGTGGTGGTACGGACCAGGAAGCCATCCTCGCCGTCGGAGAAGGTGGTCTGGATAACCGCATCGGGCTCGCCCGCGTTGCTGAACGCAGTGCGCATGTCGTCGAGAGTCAGGCTGCCGGTGTCGTGGAACGAAACGGACGTGCCGCCGACGAACTCGATGCCGAACTGCAGGCCGCGCACGCCAACCACAACGAACGACAACACGATGAGCACGGCAGAAATGGAAAGCAGGATCTTCCTGTAGCCCAGGAAATTGATGTCGTGCTTGATGAAACGGCCCTTCACGTTGCGAACGCGCTCGAGCAGCGCCGGGGCAGCGTCGCCACCGCGCTCCTTCACCACGCGCTCGGTCTCGTTGCGGTCAAGAGCCTCGCCGATCTCGGCCTCGCCGGCGCTGACGCCTTCGACGGCGGCAAGGTCGGCGTAAACCTTTGCGGCAACCTGGCCGTCCTTGACATCCCAGAACGAAGGATGCGCGGCGATGGTGCGCGGCGCAAGCAGGCGAATAAGCGGAGCCTTGAACAACAGCATCATGACGATGTCGCACATGATGCCCAGGGCAAGGGTAAGACCGAAGCCCTTAACGGAAGCGGATGCGAGGAAGAACAAGCACAGGGCGCTTACCAGAGTGACGAGGTCGGCGTCGATGGACGTCTGGATGGCATGCCTGACGCCCGTGATGGAGGCAGCGCGAACGCTGCGGCCCATACGGATTTCCTCACGAAAGCGCTCGACCGTAAGAACCGACGAGTCGGCGGCCATGCCAATCGTCAAAACAATGCCGGCAACGCCCGAGAGCGAAAGGCTGAACAGGCCGAAGTGCGAAAGGCCGGCCAAGATGCCCAAATAGAAAATCGCGAACACGACCATAGCCGCGGCTGTGATGGTGCCCAAGCCACGGTAGAAGAACAGCAGGTAGATCATGACCAGCGCCAAGCCCAGCAGCGCAACGACAACGCCGGACGCAAGGGCATCCTGACCAAGCGTCGGACCGACAACCTGGCTCTGCGAGAACGAGAAGCTTACAGGAAGCGAGCCGGACTCAAGGATGGTTTTGAGGTTCTTGGCCTCGTCCTGAGTGTAATTACCGGTGATGGAAACATTGCCGGTGGGAATCTCGGACTGGACCGCAGGGGCGCTTTGCACCTCGCCATCGAGGATGATGACGATCTTGCCCTTGGTAGGCGCGAGTTCCTTGGTGGCATTGGCAAACGCCTGCGTTCCCGCAGAATCAAGCGTCAAGTTCACGGCATAGGTGGTTGCGGTTTCGCTTGCACGATCCACCGTGACGTTCTTGATGTTCTCACCGGTGATGAGCGGCGTGTAGGTCCCCTCCGCAACCTTCAGCGTCTGCTTCTGGCCACTGGGGAACTGATTGCCAAAGGCGTCTGTGACGGTGCTTTCCTGGCCGTACTGGCCGCTATTGATCTTCGACACGACATCGCTGTCAGTAAAAGAATCAAGGCGGGCGAACTCAAGCTTGCCGGTTTTGCCGATAGTGGCCAAAGCCGTTTCGGTGTCGGACAGACCAGGAATCTGGACCAAGATCTGATTGCGGCCCTGAAGCTGGACGACGGCTTCGGAAGCGCCCAGCGCATTCACGCGGTTCTCGATGATGGCGCGCGACGTTTCCATATCGGCGTCGGTGATATCGGTGCCGTCGGTAGTCGATGCAGTGAGCACGACGGAGAGGCCACCCTGAATGTCAAGGCCCCGGTTGATCTTCTTATCGGGGGGCATGAAAAGCGCCACAGAGACCACAAGGAGGATCGTGGTGATGATCAAAAGCCAGACATTGCGGCGATCGTTGGTGCCGGTCGCTTTCTTCTTGCGCTCGAGTTTGGGTAGAGCCATGTTGCCAACCAATCTTCGCGGCCTGCCAAGCTCGGCAGGCCTTATTTTTATCGCGGATGTTCTGCGATCAGCCAGCCCTTGCGAATGCCCGCCAAGGCCGGAATCGCCAATCAGTCAATCTTTGATTTTATCAGTAATCCTTGGCGCCTGAAGAGCTCATCCAGGATTGATAGAATTCCTCGTACGCATCGGCCAAGATGGCCTCGCGCGCACGAGCCATCAAGTCGATCAAGAAATGAATGTTGTGCATCGATAGCAAGATGCCGCCAAGCATCTCCTTCTGCTTCACCAGATGGCGAATGTACGCACGCGAATGGTTGCGACACACAGGACAGGTGCACTCGGGATCGAGCGGCCCGAAGTCGTGCGCGTACTTCGCGTTGCGCATGTTCATGCGACCTTGGCTGGAAAACGCGGTTCCCATGCGGCCGGTGCGCGTAGGCAAAACGCAGTCGAACATGTCAACGCCTTCACGAACGGCGCGAACGAGCGTGGTGGGATTGCCCACGCCCATCAAATAGCGAGGGCGATCGTCGGGAAGAGACCGCGCAACCGTGCCCAACGTCTCGAACATGACGTCATGCGGTTCGCCAACCGAGTAACCGCCAATGCCGAAACCGCCGAAACGGCGGCCGCCGTTCGCCAGGCTTTCCTGCTCGATTTGCAGAAGATGCTGGACGCTCTCGAGGCGCAGGTCCTCGAACATGCCGCCCTGAACGATGCCGAACAACGTTTGATCGGGCTTTTCATGAGCGCGCAGGCAACGCTCGGCCCACTCCCACGAAAGCTTCGTGGATGCAGCGACATCCTTTCTCTCAGCTGGATAACCGATGCACTGGTCAAGCTGCATGCAGATGTCGGCGCCGATCTTCTCTTGAATGCGCATGTTCGACTCCGGCGTCCAACGGTGCTTGCTGCCGTCGTAGTCAAGCGATTGGAAGCTGACGCCCTCATCGTCCTCGGACATCATATGCGCCAAGCTGAACAGCTGGAAGCCGCCCGAGTCGGTCAGCATGGGACCGTCGTAGCTCATGAACTTCTGAACGCCGCCTGCTTCTTCAACAAGGTCGGCGCCGGGACGCATATACAAATGATACGTGTTCGCCAGGACAACCTGGCTTCCCAGCTCGTGAAGCTGGTCGACCGTGATGCCCTTGACCGTGGCATGCGTGCCCACCGGCATGAACATCGGGGTCTTGAAGCTGCCATGCGCGGTTTCGTAGCTGCCCGCACGCGCGTGCCCGCTTGTAGCTTCAATCGTGTAATCGAAAAGCGCCATCTTCGCTTCCTCCTGGGTCGTTAATCCATCGTGATAGTATACGGTACGCCGAAGAAAGGGGTGAAAAGACGATGAAAATGCTGTTGCACGCATGCTGCGCCCCGTGCTCTTTGGAGCCGACGCGCATCTTGCTGGAGCGTGGCACCGACATCACCGTTTACTTCTCCAATTCGAACATCGCACCTAAAGCCGAGTACGACAAGCGCCTCGCCGAGCTGCGCACGTTTGCCAGCGACATCGGATTGCGCCTGATAGAAGGCGAATTCGATCCTGACGCCTGGGAAAATACCGCCGGCGTTATCGGCGAAGGGCTCGCAGCCGAATGCAATATCAACGACTTCTCGCGCGACGTGGAAACGGTCGCCGAGCTTCTTGACGATGAGCATCGCCAAGAACGCTGCCGCGCCTGTTATCGTCAGCGGTTGGAAGAAAGCGCCAGAGCTGCGGTGGATGGCGGCTTCGACACGCTGTCCACCACGCTTGCGGTAAGCCCCTACCAGTTCACCGAAGTGATTCGCGAAGAGCTCGACCGCGTTTGCGCGCACTACGGCCTTACCCCCTACTTCGAGGACTGGCGCCCGTTCTACGACAATGCCACGGCCCGTAGCCGCGAAATGGGCATGTACCGCCAGAATTACTGCGGGTGCCGTTTCTCAATCGCCGAAGGACGCGCCACACGCGAGTTCATCAAGCACCGCAATGCGCAGAAGAAGGCCCAAGAACGAGCAGCGCATGCAGACGAGATCGCCGCAGCCGAAACGAAACGCAAAGAGCGCGCGGCCGAACGCAGCGCCTACAATAAGAAACAGGAGCGCAAACGCGCCGTCCTGAAAGCACTCAGGGAACAACGCAACGCGTCATCCGAGGAATACACCAACCACAAGGAAACTAACCGTGAAAACCAGTGACTTCGATTATGACCTGCCTCAAGAATTGATCGCCCAAGAGCCCGCAGCAGTTCGCGACGGCTGCCGCATGCTGGTGATGGACCGCGAATCCGGCGCTCTTGAAGACCGCATCTTTCGCGACATCGAGGAGTACCTGAACCCAGGCGACCTGCTAGTCGCCAACGAGACCCGCGTTCTGCCCGCGCGCTTGCTTGGTGCGAAGCGCAACACAGGCGGCCAAGCTGAGGTATTCCTTCTGCGCCAGGTGAAGGGCGACGCTGCGCAGGCTTATCTTGACGACAGCCTGACCGAATCCGTGAATCAGCAAGCGATTTGGGAAGTCCTCGTCCGCCCCGGCAAGCGCCTGAAACCGGGCAGTGGTGCCGTCGTCGACTTCGTCGGCAGCGACGGTCAGGTTGCTCTCTCCGCCGAAATCGTCGACTGGGCTGCCGCGAAGGAGACCGAGTCCGACGAAAACGGAGTTGCAGAAGAGTCCGCCAAGGGCGAGCGCATCGCGCGTCTGACCACTACGCTCCCCTCGCTTGACGAGGCGTTGCATGCCGTGGGCCACACGCCGCTTCCGCCCTACATCAAAAACTACGCGGGCGACGAGGAGCTCTACCAAACAGTGTACTCGCGCCGTGAAGGATCCGCCGCAGCCCCAACCGCGGGCCTGCATTTCACGCCCGAGCTTATCGAACGACTTGAGAAGAAGGGCGTTCGCTGGGAGACCGTCGATCTGGAAGTTGGCCTGGACACGTTCCGCGTGGTTGACGAGGACGACCCCTTGCAGCATAAGATGCACACCGAGTTCTACACGGTGCCGCAAAGCACAGTCGACGCCATCAACGAAACGCACGCAGCGGGCGGTCGCGTGATTGCCGTAGGAACCACCAGCACGCGAAGCCTAGAAAGCGCTTGGGATGCCAATGCGAACGACGGAAAGGGCGCGCTGGTCGCGCGCAACCGCGCAACGACTAACCTGTTCCTGTACCCCGGCAAGGAGTTCCACGTGATCGACGGCCTGATCACCAACTTCCATGTGCCGCGCTCAACCCTCATGATGCTGGTCAGCGCTTTCTCATCGCGCGACAACATCATGAATGCGTACCAGCACGCCATCGAGGAGCGCTATCGCATGCTTTCGTTCGGCGATGCCATGTTCTTGAAATAGCGCTCGGCACCGATCGGCGCCGCTCAAAATCAACGGCCGTCACCCAAATCGCCTTGCAGCAGACAAAAGGCTCGGACCGATTCGATCGACGGTCCGAGCCTTTCTTGTGCACACGAAAAACGGCCCCGCATTCGCGAGGCCGTTAAGCTTTGTTAGAAGAAAATCTTGGGGACTCCCAGACTTAGAGCTTCGTTACATTGCTTGCCTGGAGCTTGCCGTTCTGGCCCGTGGTGATTTCAAAGGAAACAGCCTGGCCCTCGTCGAGCGTCTTGAAGCCGTCCATCTTGATCTCAGAGTAATGGACGAACAGATCTTCGCCGCCCTCCTGAGAAATGAAGCCATAGCCTTTTTCCGGGTTGAACCACTTAACAGTACCTTGCGCCATCTTAAATCCTCTTTTCTCCTCCCGATGTCGTCGGAAGGGTAAAACTGCGTGCTGTATGGCGACAACACTTTGCCTTCACCTCAAAGGCAACGGATTAACTATACGCTACCCGCACTGGTTTTCTCACGAGAGATTCCGCCGATAGTCCTTTTTTATGAGCGGAACGTCCAAGAATGAACAGTCGCCGAAAAAACGGGCGAGATCAGCGCGAACCTAAAAGGTCTTCAAGGTCGTCAAGGCTACCGATGGGCAGCGACCCGAAAGCATCGAGATCATCGGGTTTCTCCGTTACCTCAAGCTGCGACAAATCGGCTGGATCGTTTGGCAACTCGAAACCGTATGACTGCGCAAGGGCGAGCGCCTGACGTTTGCGAACGTCAGCCAAATCGCGCTCGGAAGCATCCGTTAAGTACTGGGACTCAAGAAGCAGCCCATGAGCTATATAAGACACTACCTGAGGGTCGACTCCAGAAACGCGCAGCACCTGAGCGATTGACTCGGGAGACAAAGAAAGAAGCGCCGCGCCGTCAAGATCCGTAGCGGAAGAGATGGCGTTTTCGAGCGTCTGCGCGGCAAGAAGCGGGTTGTCTTCTTTTTGACGCTGCTGCAAGCTTCTTGCCAATGCCTGAAAGAACACCAGAAGCTGCTTCATGAGGTAATCACGCTGAAACATGAGCGGCCCCTACATACCTTCCGGCGGCTTCACGCCCAAATGCTCGAAAGCGCGTAGCGTCGCCTGCCTGCCTTTCGGTGTGCGAGCGATCAGACCGCACTGCATGAGAAACGGCTCGTACACGTCCTCGATGGTGTCGACGTCCTCAGAAAGCGCCGAGGCGATGGTGTTCACGCCAACCGGCCGGCCGCCGAATTGCACGGCGAGGAGCTGCAATATGCGATTGTCCATGGCGTCAAGACCAAGCGGGTCGACGTCGTAAAACGAAAGCGCCTCGGCAGCCACGTCTTCGTTAATTGTTCCATCGCCACGAACCTGAGCCCAATCGCGAACGCGTTTAAGCAAGCGATTTGCCAAGCGCGGCGTGCCGCGGGAGCGACGTGCGATTTCTAAAGCGCCGTCTTGCGTGATAGGCACGTCTAGGATGCCGGCTGATCGGCTTACGATAAGGGCAAGCTCTTCGGGAGTGTAGTACTGAAGACGGAATGCGATTCCGAAGCGATCGCGCAAGGGGCCCGTAAGCAAACCCGTACGCGTGGTTGCCCCGATAAGTGTGAAATGCGGCAGATCGATCCTGATAGAGCGAGCAGCAGGGCCTTTGCCCACCACAATATCGAGAACGTAGTCTTCAAGAGCCGGGTACAAAACCTCTTCAACCATGCGATTGAGGCGATGGATCTCGTCGATGAATAGAACGTCGCCCTCCTCGAGATTGGTGAGGATGGCGGCAAGATCGCCCGTGCGCTCGATGGCAGGACCACTTGTCGTTTTGATATTAGAGCCAAGCTCGTTCGCAACAACGGTTGAAAGCGTCGTCTTGCCCAAACCCGGAGGACCCGAGAACAAAATGTGGTCGACCGTCTCCCCGCGTTCCTTCGCGGCTTGGATCATGATGTCCAGAGAGTCCTTGATCTTCTCCTGCCCGATGTAATCGGAGAGCATCTTTGGTCGCAGACTGCGATCGAGCGCAAGGTCATCCTCTTGCAAATCAGCTGATACCGCACGAGAACGCGCATCGCCGAACGAACCGCGCGCAGTCTGCGACAGTGAGGCCCCCACGCCAGGGCGCGACGAGCCGAAGCCGCCCGCATCGGGCGATTCGAACATCAAACCTTCTATTTCGACTTTAGTATCCATGGCCACCTGTTATGCATTCGTTCCAAGTCGCTTCAACGCGTATTGTAGCAGCGCGCTGTCGTTAGTCCCTTCAGGGGCCCCCTTCAATGCGAGATCGGCCTCGGCGGAGGTAAAGCCCATAGACAGAAGGGCCTCGCGTGCGATCTCGACAGTAGAGCTTGCCTGGTCGCTTTGTTGGGCGGGGGCAAACAAGCTAACGGCATCTTGATCGAACGAGCCTTTCAGCTCGAGCACGATACGCGATGCAGTTTTCTTTCCTACGCCAGGAATGCGCTGGACCGCCGCGATGTCTTGCTCGGAGATAATGCCAAGCAGAGCTTCAGGGCTGTACGTGGACAAAGCCGCCAATGCCACCTTCGGCCCTACGCCGGAAACGCTGATGAGTTTCTCGAACAGCGCCTTTTCCTCGGCGGACAGGAAGCCGTAAAGAGACATGCCGTCGTCGCGCACCTGCATGTATGTGAAAATCTGAGCACGCTGGCCAATCTCGGGAAGCTTCGACAAGCTTGTTTGGGACATGCCGACCTCGAAGCCGACGCCGTTCACATCAAGATAGACGCAAGTAAGCGTTTTAGCTTCGACGGTTCCCTTCAAGAACGAGATCATGGCACATTCCCCTTTTTTCATCGACGCGCAAGCTGCGCGGTTAAGCCATCGTGCGTGGTGAAGCATATCGCTGCGGCAAGGGCATCGGCCGCATGGTCGGGATGGGGCTCCTTATCTAATGAGAGGAGCTGTTTGACCATGTAGGTGACCTGGTCTTTATCGGCCGTACCCGTTCCCACTACCGCCAGTTTGATCTGGCGAGGGGAAAACTCGCCCACTTCAAGACCGCCCTGAGAGCAAGCGACCAAGGCCGCACCTCGAGCTTGGCCCGTTGCGAACGCGGCGGTGATGTTCTGACCGAACCAAACCGTTTCGATGCCGCAACATTGCGGATTAAAGCGATCGATGACGGCGGACATTTGCTCGTGTATCTTGCCAAGACGGTGCACAAGCGGCCATGAGGCAGGCGTGCTAATGCAGCCGTAAGCCTCGCAGGCAAGCCTTGACCCCGACTGCCTGACGATTCCCCAGCCTGTGTTCGCAAGCCCGGGATCGATGCCCAGTATGACCCGTTCGACCGTCATGCCTCCCCTTGTGTTGCCGTTTTTGCAATTATAGAACATCTGTTTGTGTTTCTCAAACAGAAACACCCGCCGCTCAAAAGAAAGGCGACGGGTGTTGGATTCCTGTTTGAAAGCGGGAAATTACTCGGCGTCGAGAGCCTCTGCGATCTCGTCGGTGATATCCATTGCGTGGTAAACGTTCTGAAGATCCTCAAGCTCTTCCAACTTGTCGATAAGGCGCATGACCTTCTGAGCATCGGAAACGGAAACCGTCGCAGGGGTGTTCGGGATCATGGTGAGTTCGGCGCCCTTGGTCTGGATATCCTGAGCCTCGATAGCCTTCTTAACAGCCATGAGGTCGGTAGCGCCGGTGTAGACGATCCACTCGTCGCCGGTGTCCTCGTAATCATCGCCGCCAGCCTCGGCAACGGCCATCATGAACTCGTCCTCGTCGGCAGCTGCGCCGTTCGGGGCAACAGGGTTCTTCTTGTCGCCGGTCTCAACCTCTTTCGGGACCATGATCTGGCCCTTGCGGTCGAACTGGAACGAAACCGAGCCGGAGGTGCCAAGATTGCCGCCATGATGAGCAAAGGCAGCGCGGACATCGGCAGCGGTACGGTTACGGTTGTCGGTAAGAGCCTCGCAGAAGATAGCGACGCCAGCGGGACCGTAACCCTCGTACGTCACGGTTTCGTAGTTGGCAGCATCCTTGCCGGAGCCGAACGCCTTGTCGATAGCGGTCTTGATCTTATCCTTGGGCAGCGAGTAGCCCTTGGCCTTCTCGATTGCGGCGGCGAGAGACGCGTTGTTGTCAGGGTTGGGGTCGCCACCCTCCTTGGCTGCAACGGTGATGTTACGGGCGAGCTTAGAGAACAAGGCCGAACGCTTAGCGTCCTGAGCGGCCTTGCGATGTTTGGTGGTAGCCCACTTTGAATGACCTGACATGCGGTTCCTTCCAATAGCGCAATAAACAGCGATAGATTTTAGCACACAAGGAACACAAGGCGAGATCTACTACAGGAACTGCAAAAAGGCGCAACGCCGACCTTGTCGAGGCTGCGCCTGAACGAACCCGAGTCCCTGGCCGCAAGCTCGCGTATTCCGTTAGATAGCTAGGCGAAACGCTACTCTTGCGTCGAAGCGACGCAGCGATGCCGTCGGCGATGGCCTTACGCTGGTTGGCAATGCCGATGTCCGTTTGCTCCATGGCCTCGGCCTGGGCCCTTGCGGCAACAACGGTCTTGGTGCGCTCGGCCTCGGCAAGCGCCTTAGCAGCCTCTTGATCGCGCTGAGCGGAGTTGATGGCGTTCATAGAGCGCTCAACGTCCTTGGACAACTCGATATTGGTGATAAGCGTCGTGATGATGTCGTAACCGTAGCCCGCCATGAGCTCGGTGACGGAATCCTTCACGTTCTGTGCGATGAGGTCCTTGTTGTCGAACACTTCGTCAAGCGTGTAGCCGGGGATCGCGGAGCGGAGCGCATCGGCGATATAGCTTTCCATCTGATCGATGGGGTTGCTCAGGATGTAGTAGCTACGGTAGACGCCCGACTGCTCAACCGACTGAGCCGGCATCTGATCGACGCGGAACTGAACCGAAACGGCCGTGCCGATGGTCACGTTATCCTTCGTCTTGCCGTTAAGCGAGTAGCGGGCTTCCTGCGTGCGCAGATTGATGTTGGCGGCGCGGCGCTCGATGAACGAGATCAGGAAATGGAGGCCGGGGTTCACGATGCGGTTGAACTTGCCAAGGCGCCTCAATCGCGCTCGGGCCATATGGTTGCATCAGGCGACGGGCGCAGCATCACCCCATCATCAACCATCGCCGAGCCCACTTCGCAGTACCAATCGCTCGCTCTTGTGATCATCGTCGCTATCTCGTCCTCCGAAAGCATCCGCACAACACGGGCAGGCGAGCCAAGAATCAGGCTGCCGGGTTCGAATATTTTGCCCTGAGTGACCAAAGACCCCGCGCCTATCAGGCAGTTCTCACCGATAACGGCCCCGTCCATAACGATAGAGCCCATACCCACCAGCGAGTTATCGCCGATAACACAGCCGTGGAGAACCGCTCTATGGCCCACCGTGACATGATCGCCAATGACAAGCGGGGTGTTTTCGCTCACATGGAAAACGCATCCCTCTTGAATGTTAACTTCACGCCCGATCGAAACAGGAGCCGCATCGCCGCGAATGTGCGTTCCCGCGAACACCGTGCAACGCGGGCCGATGTTGACGTCCCCCACCACCGTGCAGTGCAAAGACAGCTGCGCCGTTGGATCGATCTTCACCTTATGGAAGTCCATGGCGACTTCGCGCTTCTTGCATGCACCGGATTCCGACATAGCTCCCCTTCCTTTCCTGCGCGCTATACTACAGCTATCGCTCGACTGCGGCAAAACGCGGCCGTGGCCAAAAACTGACATCGATTTGGAGGTTGTCTCATGATCAAAATCTACGGTATGCCCTCGTGCCCCGACTGCGAGTACGTCCACCATCAGATCGAAAACCGCTCCGACGAGTTCGAGTCCATCGACATCGGCGAACATGTGAAGAACCTAAAGGAGTTCATGCATCTTCGCGACAACAACCCCGTTTTCGATGAAGCGAAGGAAAACGGTTGGTTGGGAATCCCCTGCTTCGTGAAAGAAGATGGAACGGTCACCCTTACCGCCGAAGAAGTGGGGCTGAAGTCGAAGCCCGCCGACGGCGAGGCATGCAGGCTCGACGGATCAGGCTGCTAAACGAATCGAACCGCGAAACGAAGACGGGCGCCGAAACGGCGTCCGTCTTTCTTCATGCAGCAAAATGCCGTCCAAGTACGGGAATGCAGTCACTAGATCGGGCGCCGTGAGCAGATGCAGTCACAAGGCGGGATGCGGCTGGAAAGCTCGAATCCCGCGATCGGATGCAGCCGAAGGACCCGATTCCCGCAGGCACGAGCGCCCACCAGAAATACCAGATCGCATGCGCCTATTCGCGCGTCGGAGGAAGCTCGCCTGCAATCAGTTTCAACAAGTCGTCTTCGGAAAGAACAGGGACGCCCAGGGAAATCGCCTTGTCGTATTTGCTTCCCGCCGCCTCACCCGCAATCAGGAAGCTCGTTTTCTTCGAGATGCTAGACGAAACCTTCGCGCCGCGCGCTTTAAGCTGCGCGCTGGCCTCATCGCGCGTCATCCCGCTTTGAACCAAAGCGCCGGTAAGAACGAAGGTCAGACCCTCAAGCGTCTGAGGGAGCTTCTCCCCCTCGTCGGCCGCCGCATTCTCCATAACGACACCGCGCAATGCAAGACGATCGATGACTGCGATGTTATCGGGCGTGCGCAGGAACACGTAAATGCTGTGGGCGATCTTCGGGCCGATGCCCTCCACAGCCGCCAGAGACTCCTCACTTGCCTCGCGAAGCTCCTGCATGGACGAATAACGTGCCGCGATAGCCTCGGCCGTGGTCTTGCCCACATGGCGGATGCCGATGCCGAACAAGACACGCGCGAAGCCGCGATTCTTGCTCTCTTGGATCTGATCAACGAGTTTCTTCGCGATCGTGGATCCTAGGCGGATCGCATTGCCTTCCTTGTTGACGCGACCCATGTCGAGTAAAGAAAGCTCGACCTCGTCAAGCGTGTAATAGTCCGCCACGTCGGAAAGACGGCCCGACTCTACCAGCCTGCCGACGATTTCCTCGCCCATGCCGTCGATGTCCATAGCGTTGCGCGATGCCCAGTGGATCAAACGCTCAAGCGCCTGAGCGGGACAATCGATGGAAATACAGCGATGAGCAACCTCGCCCTCGTCACGAATGATCGGACTTCCGCAGCTGGGGCAAACCTCGGGCATATGCCAAACCGCTGCGTCTTTCGGACGAAGAGACAGCACAGGGCCCAGAATCTCGGGAATGACATCACCCGCCTTGCGCACGATGATGGTGTCGCCAATGCGCACATCCTTGCGATGAACTTCGTCTTCGTTATGCAACGTGGCGCGGGCCACCGTCGAGCCCGCCACCACAACGGGGTCAAGCTCGGCAACCGGCGTAAGGGCGCCCGTACGCCCAACCTGCACGGTGATGTCACGCAGGATGGTGGTTTTCTCTTCGGGCGGGAACTTGAAGGCGATTGCCCAGCGCGGCGCGCGTGCGGTGAAACCCATGGCCTCTTGCTTGGCAAACGAGTTCACCTTCACCACAACGCCGTCGATCTCATAGGGAAGATCGGATCGCCTCTCAATGCAGCGTTCGCAGAAAGAACGCACTTCCTCGCGTGAATTCGTGCGAATGACGTCAGGGTTCACGTGGAAACCGGCGTTACGAAGCCACTCAAGCATCTCAAACTGACCCTCGGCGGCAATGGCACGCTCATCGGCGATAGCGTAGAGGAACGTCGACAGATCGCGTTGCCCTGTCACTGCTGCATCCTTCTGACGCAAGCTTCCCGCCGCCGCATTGCGCGGGTTGGCAAACGGCTGCTTGCCGTTCGCCTCAGCCTGCCTATTAAGCGCCTGGAAGCTCGACTTCGGCATGTACACCTCGCCGCGGAGCTCCAAAGACCCTTCGCGCACGACATCGGACATGCCCTGATCGCGAAGGCGTAAAGGCACGTCACGGACCGTGCGGATATTGACGGTGACATCCTCACCCGTAGTTCCGTCGCCGCGCGTAGCGGCGCGGACAAGCCGCCCGTCCTCGTACGTCAGCGCGATGCCCGAACCATCGATCTTCAACTCGCAGGCAAGCTCGGGAAGCTCGCCGAAAAACTCGACGACGCGATCCATCCATGCATCAAGCTCTTCGAGGTTCATCGCGTTGTCCAGCGAGTACATGCGCTGCTCATGGCGTACCGGCGCGAACTGCTCGCCCACGTAACCGCCAACGCGTTGCGTTGGACTAGACGGATCGATGAACTGCGGATGAGCCTGTTCGAGGTCGCGCAATTCGCGCATGAGGGAATCGAAGGCCGCATCCGAGATCTCGGGGGCGTCCTTCGCGTAATACAAATAGGTGTGGTGCTCGATCTCGCGGCGCAGCGCCTCGATGCGCTCCTTCGCCTGAGCTTCATCCAATACCGATTCGTCGTCGAACAGGGTCGGCGTGTCTGACATCTTTCGCTCCTTCAAAAATCGAAAGCGACCGAGACCGAACCAAACGGTTAACCAATCAGTTCGATGATCGCCTGAGGTATGCAATCGGCCACGTCTTCAGCGCGCACGCCGAACGACGTGAAGCGCCTACCCGCAGCACGGCCCGCTTTGGCATGCAAGGTTGACCCAAGAACGCCAGCTTGAAGCGGCGGCACGCCCTGGGCGGCCAATGACGAGATCATACCCGCTAAAACATCGCCCGTGCCAGCCTTCGCCAGATCGGGGGTTCCTTCGGTTACCGCAAACGTGCGCTCGCCGTCTGAGACAAACGTATCGGGTCCTTTAAGCACAACGGTGAAACCGTATGCGAGCGACAACATCGACGCCAACCTAGCAAGGTTCCTGACATCAAGCGAAAACGGCTTGGCAAGGCGAGCCGCCTCCCCAAGGTGGGGCGTGACAACGGTTTCCAACCCGCGCTCGAACCTGCGGCGCAGCAAACGTCGCCCCTTCTTGGTGGTCAAGGCGTCAAGCGCGCCGCCATCGACAAGAACCGGGCAAGCGGCGTTCCTCAGCGCCGCGAAAACGAGTGCCTCGGACTCCGCTTCCGCCGAATCGAACCCGGGACCGATGCACAGCGCCTGTGGATGATTAGGCGCCACAACCGAAAGATCGCAGGCATCCCATCCCTTTCGGGAGGAAATCACCAGCGAAGGGCTTGCCGAGACGAGAAGAGGTCTCAACGAAGCGGGCACGACGACCTCGACGTAGCCCGCGCCCATGCGCTCAGCGGCGACGGCAGACAGACATGCTGCGCCAGGATAGCGGTTGCTGCCCGCAACAAGCGTCAGCTTCCCGCGCGTGTATTTGTTGGCGTCCGCTCGAGGAAACGGCAGGAAGGAAACCAGCTCGTCGTTCGAAGCGGCGAAGATCGGCGCGCCATCGATGTTCCAACTGCTTGACCTGGCAACCGTCACTCGATCGTCGGCACCATGCTCGGCATCCTTTTTAGCGGCTTTCACTTTGTTCGCGATGATACCCATGGGAGTCCTAAAGATCGTCCAGCATGCTGCGAGTTTCCTTGAACTTGCGCGTCAGTTCTTCCATAGGGTCGATGCGCTCTTCGCTTGCCTTTTTCGAGCTTTCGGTGATGGCCATCGCGCAAGCAACAGCCTCGGTATGCGTGTACGAAAGAGACAAGGGGATGTCGCGCACACCGCGCTTTTTCGCGATATCCTTCGCGGCACCACGCAGCACGACGAAGGGTCGACCCTTCGCATTGCGACGAACCTCGATGTCAAGCACGCCAATGCCCTCGGAAAAACCAGTGCCCAGTGCTTTGACCACCGCCTCCTTCGCAGCGAACCTCAAGGCATAGTGGGTTTCAGGCGAAGCAGACTTCTCGCAATATTCCTGCTCGTCAGCGGAAAACACCAATCGCGAGAACGAGGGAGAGCGACCAAGGATCTTGCGCATCCGCTCGATTTCGACAATATCGACGCCAAGGCCGACGTTCTCCGCATCGAACACACGCTCATCTTGCTCAAGTTCATCGATCCCTGAGGAAAGCGCCTCCTGAGCTTCAACGCTTTCAGCGGAGTCGCCCTCGGCCTCACCAGCCGACGGCAAAGCGCCACCCTGCGAGTCCCTGCCTCGTTCGACCAACCCATCGGACGCGAACAGACGATCACGCGCGAAACCAAGCGTCACCTCGCCCAACGCCATATCGGCGAACTCGTCCGCTGGCTTATTTGAAGCCGCTTCGTCCTCAAGATCGTCTTCGATCTCGTAGTCCCACTCTTCCTCTTGGGCCATGATCACTCCACTGTAACCGCTTTTGCCAAATTACGCGGCTGGTCGACATCGCATCCACGCAGCACGGCAATCGACCGCGCCAGCAACTGCAGCGGCACGCTCGCCGTAATGGCGGACAGAGCATCGCGAACCTTGGGGATATAGATCACGTAATCGGCGTGGTTCTTGATGTCCTCGTCACCCTCGGTTGCAACGACGACGATCTTCGCACCGCGGGCACGGCTTTCCTGCAAGTTAGAAACAACTTTATCGTAAACGGGGCTCTTCGTGGCAATGGCAATAACGGGAAAACCATCGTCGATAAGAGCAATAGGTCCGTGCTTCATCTCACCAGCAGGATAGGCCTCGGCATGCAGATAGCTGATCTCCTTCAGCTTCAGCGCACCCTCGCGGGCAACCGCAGCACCCATGCCGCGTCCAATGAACAGGGCGCTTGAAGCATCCTTGCAGGCAGCCGCCGCTTGATCTACGGCATCCGTGCACGAAAGGATCTGCTCGACTTGCTCGGCAGTATCGGCAAGCTCGCGGAACAACAGGCGAATCTGATTCATCTTGAGCTTGCCCTTCGCCTGGGCAAGGAGCATTGCCAAAAGCGTCAAGCTGACAACCTGGCCAAGGAACGATTTCGTTGAAGCAACGGCGATCTCTTTGTTGGCCTTCGTGTAAATAACACCGTCCGACTCGCGGGCAACCGGGCTTCCCAGCACGTTGGTGATGCCGAACACGCGGGCGCCCTTCACCTTCGCGTCGCGAATCGCAGCCAAAGTGTCGGCAGTCTCGCCCGATTGAGAGACGGCGACAACCAGAGTGGTCGGCGTGATGATCGGGTTGCGATAGCGAAACTCACTTGCCGCCTCGACCTCGGTCGGGATGCGGGCCCATCCCTCGATAAGCTCTTTAGCCACCAAACCGGCATGATAGCTCGTCCCGCACGCGATAACGTAAACGCGATCGATAAGATCAAACTCTTCAGGACTCATGTCCAGCTCATCGATCTCAAGCGCTCCGTTGACCAGACGCCCAGCAAGCGTGTCACGGATAACACGCGGCTGTTCGTGAATCTCTTTCAGCATGAAATCGGGGTAACCGCCCTTTTCGGCGACATCGATATCCCATGTGACGTGCGTGGGTTTCACGTCGATCGATTCCCCCTGCGAGTCGAAGAAGTCGGCCCCATTCGCAGTCAGCTTCGCGAACTGCCCGTCGTCGAGAACGACGACGTCACGCGTCGCACCGATAACCGCGATAGCGTCAGAAGCCAGATAGCAGCCGTCTTCTGCCACCCCGACGATAAGCGGGGAGTCCTTTCGCGTGGCGACGATGACGCCCGGTTCGCGATCATCGACGACGGCAAGGCCGTACGAACCCACGATCTGCGTGGTTGCCTCGCGGACCGCATCAAGAAGATCGCCTTCGTAGCAGTCTTCAATCAAGTGAACGACGGTTTCGGTATCGGTGCTCGACGCGAACGAGTGCCCTTCGTTTTCAAGGCGGTCACGCAAGTCGGCGAAATTCTCGATGATGCCATTGTGAACGATGGCAATGTGCCCGTCGCAGGAAACATGAGGGTGCGCATTGGCCTCGGAAGGGCGGCCATGCGTCGCCCAACGCGTATGCCCGATGCCGCACGTCCCCTTAAGATCGAAATGAGAGACGGTGTGTTCGAGAGCCTCCACGCGACCACGGCGTCTGACAACCTGCAGGCCGCCCGCCTCCTCCACCGCGATACCAGCGGAATCGTAACCTCGATATTCAAGGCGCTTCAGTCCATCAATGAGAATAGGGCTTGCATCTTTAACCCCGGTATAGCCGACAATGCCGCACATGAGCGTCCCCTTCGAACGAATCGATTTATGCTCGGCAGGCTTTTCATTGAACGAGGATCACAAATCAAGCGAGCCCTCGGCCAATCGCTTGCCTCTCGAAAAAACGCACCTCATTGTACGGCAACGAAAAGCGCCCTGCGGCGGCAAACACAAGATGCGAAATAGTTGGTAACCAACGCTTAATCTTCGATTGAAAACGTGAAATCCCTGTCAGGGAAAATGCCTAAAACCGTCATGTAGACGTTCGACAGCGGTTGAACGGCTGACAGAACGAACGTGTAGCGTACGCCTCCCACCAGTTACGAGATGGCGGCGTTTCGCACCTATCGAACGCTAAACGAACCCCGCAAGCACTGCCCCTCGAAACATCCGACCTAAGAAAGGGGCATACATGATTTCAAGTAACCGAATCGGGAGTTCGGCGGAAAACACGCTTCGGCAATCAATCCCATTCCGAACCCTCCGTTGCATCCTCGCGATTCTATTGATGCTCATGCTGGCCGCTCCCTCTCTGGCGCTGCCAAGGATGGCGCTTGCAGGAAACGAGCCGGCACCCGCCAGCAACACGACATGGGACGAGTTGAAGCCTTTTCTCGAAAGGGGGACTCGGCGTTCCCTACCTGTTCGGAGGCTCCGACGAATCCGGCTGGGATTGCTCAGGCTACGCAAGCTGGGCGTTCAGCACCTGCGGGAACACGAACTACACCCATTACACCACCACCTTCGAAAACGAGCTCGCCGCACAAGGCAGCTTCGTGATGCAAGGCGCGGGAGGCGACCTTCGAGACGAACGCATGGAGCCAGGAGACGTTATCTTCTTCTACAGCGCAGGCGTCAGCGAGCCCACCCATATGGGCATCATCGGCGAACGTGTCGACGGCATCGTCATGGTCTATCACGCCTTCACGAACTCGTTTGCGGACATCTACGGCAACCGAGGAACCATGCTCCAGGGCCTTGATGCGAACCCAGGGTCAACGCTGCCGGGCATATGGAGCATGACCAGCGGACACGGCAAGGGGCATTGGTCAAAATTCACCGTTTACCGCGGCGTGACCTCGACGGGCTCTCTTGCGCTAGCAAAAAGCTCGGCCAATGCCGACATGACGGACAGAAACGAGAACTACTCGCTCGAAGGAGCCGTCTACGGCGTTTATCCCTCGCGCTCCCAAGCTCAAGACAGCGTTGATGCCGTGACAACGATGACCACGGACGCCGCTGGCAAAGCGCAGGTCGACCATGTCAAACGCGGAACGTACTACATCAAAGAGATCTCCCCTTCGCCTGGCTTCGCGCTCGACGAAACCATCTACGAAGCAACCGTGAACAGCGGGGAGATCACGACGAAAGAAGTGAAGGAAGCCCCGCAAAGCAACCCGGTCTCCCTTCTTGCTTCGAAGGCAGACAGCGACACCGACCGCAACGAAGCGCAAGGAGACGCATCGCTCGCGAAAGCGCAGTTCGAGTTCTCGTTCTACGGTGGCCAGTACGCTTCGCGCGCCGAAGCCGAAGCCGCAGCAAACTCAGGCGCCGCAAAGCGCGTCTGGACCATGCAAACCGACGAGAGCGGCCGAATCAACCCCGCCTCACCGGACAGCACGTTTCCCGTGCACGGTCCTGACGGCAGCATAGTCTCAACCGAACCCTATTTCGTCTCCGGCGACTCCCCGTTCACCACAACCGATGGACGGCTTGCGCTGCCCCTGGGAACGCTGATCATTCGCGAGGTCATGGCTCCTCAAGGCTATTTGATCAGCGACTCCTCCGATCATCTTGTCAATGTGACGGGACGCGGCACCGAAGAAAGCGTCTTCGCGTTCAGCGCCCCTTCCGTATCCGAGCAAGTTCAACGCGGCGGAATCGCCGTCGGCAAGATCGACCGCGAGAACGGCAGGCATCTTCCCTCGGGATCCGCAACGCTCGCAGGGGCGGTCTTCAGCATCGTGAACGACTCAGCGGCATCCGTCGTGGTCGACGGCATCGAGTTCTTGCCCGGCAGCGTGGTAACAGCCATCGAGACCGACGAGAACGGCTGCGCACGCACGACCGAGAACGCCCTTCCCTTCGGCACCTACATCGTCACGGAAACGAAAGCCCCTGACGGATACTTGCTGGACGCGAACTCGCGCTCGTGGAGCAAAACAGTTCAGATTCGCAAGGAAGCAGTCTACGACCTCACCGATGCCTCCGATTCCGTTACCGATCAGGTGAAGAGGGGCGACTTCTCGTTCAGCAAGGTCGACGGCCGTACTATGGAACGACTTGCCGACGTTCCGTTCCTGATCACCAGCAAGACCACCGGCGAGGCGCATGTCGTGGTCTCCGACGAGAACGGCATGGTCGACACTTCCGCCAGCTGGAACCCCCATACGCATGAGACGAACGCGAACGACCTGATCGCCGACATCGAAATCGCCCCCAAGGTCGACTCGAGAGGCGACACCGGCATCGTCGACGTCAAGCCGGATCCTCGCGCGGGCATCTGGTTCTCGGGTCGTGCAGATATCGCCGTAGGACCCGACGACTCGCTTGGCGCGCTCCCCTACGACACATACATCGTCAAGGAGATCCCTTGCGAGGCGAACGCCGACAAAGCTCTCGTCTCTTTCGCTATCACGGTCTCGCGCGATAAGGCGAACCTCGACCTGGGAACCGTCGACGACAACCCCGGACCCTTCATCAGAACCGAGCTCACAACGGTCAACGGGGGACACACCAGCGCACAAAGCACGTCGGTCACCCTCATTGACGAAGTCACCTACGACGGGCTCACTCCCGGAAAGACCTATACGATCAAAGGAACACTACATGCAATGCAGGAAGATGCCGATGGAAAGAAAACCGACGCCGGAGCCGTCCGCGACGCCAACGGCAACGAAGTGACCGCCGAAACGACCTTCGAGGCTTCCGCTCCCGAAGGTGCCGCCAATGTCGAGTTCACCTTCGACACCTCCGCCAGCGACGCCTCCGCTATGGTCGCCTTCGAGACGCTTGAAGTCGACGGCAACGTAGCGGCAGAGCATTCAGACATCACCGACGAAAAGCAAACCGTTTGGTTCCCCTCGATCAAAACCAATCTTTACAACAAGAATGAGGGCACCACGCCTTCGGCCGAGGGCAAAATCGTCCTCGTCGACGAGGTCTCCTTTGAGGGCCTGGCGCCCGGTAAGCCCTACTCTATCGAAGGAGAACTGCACGTAAGAAGCAAAGACGGCATCGATTCCGGTATCGCCTTTGATAAGAACGGCCTTGAAATCCGCTCGTCTCAGCTATTCGTGCCGGAATCGAGCCATGGGACAGCGTCCGTCGCTTTTAGCTTCGAAGCTCCGGATCTTGCAGGTGAAACCGTCGTTGCCTACGAAAAACTGACTGACAATGGCATCGTGCTAACCGAGCATGCAGACATCTCCGACGACGATCAATCCATCTCGTTCCCCACGATCGCAACGACGGCGCGCTGTAACGAGTCAGACAGCAGCGAGGTCCCCTCTGTTCTTGACAAAGCGACCATCATCGACACCGTGAAGTACCGAAATCTAATCGAAGGGAAAACCTACACCCTGCAGGCGACCCCGCATCTTGCCAGCATTTCCGAAAACGGAACGATCACCGATGCAGGCGCCCTTAAAACGGAAGAAGGAACGGAGATCCGCGCCCAAGCAAGCTTCACGGCCGGTGCTGCCTCCGGAACCGCAGACATGAAGATCGAGATCGACCCTTCGAAACTGAAAGGCGAAACCATCGTCATGTTCGAGGAGTGCTACGACGGTGAAACGCTCGTCGCCGCACATGCAGACATCAACGCAAGGGAGCAGACTCTGACCGTCCCCTCAATCATGACTTTGGCGCGCGATGGAAAGACCGCGTCACACGAGGGCAGCATCGCCAAAAACTCGACCATCGTCGACGTCATTCGCTTTGAAAATCTCACGCCCGGAAAGAAATACTCCGTAACGGGTTCGGTCCATATCGTCGCAGAGGACGGCAAGAACGCCGATCGAGAAGAGATCAGCAGCAACTCAATGGATTTCATCCCCGACGCGCCGAACGGGGAGGTTGAGGTTGCCATCTGTGTCGACTCCACCAAACTCGAAGGAAAAACCGCAGTGGTTTTCGAGCAAGTCAAAGACGAGAACACGCTGATTGCGGCGCATGAGGACGCATCCAGCAAGCCACAATCGGTCTCTTATCCTGCGCCGAAAGCTGAAGTGCCCGGCAAAAAGCCCGGTCTCACGAAAACGGGAGACCAGCTGAAAATAGCAATTGGCGGCCTTCTAGCCGTTGCGGCTGTCGGCATCGTCACCGCGGCCATCGCCATAAAACGCCGTCGAGGCTAGTCCTCTCGACGCTATTCGCCGCGTTCGGTTTCGAGCCTGTCGAAGCCCCACATGCGAACCTCGGGCTCAAGCCGAACGCCGGCATCGTCAAAAACCCCCTGCTGAACAGCGTGGATGAGGTTAACAACATCAGAGGCCGTCGCGCCTCCGATATTCACGACGAAGCCGGCGTGTTTGCGAGATACCTCCGCCCCACCGATGCGAAGGCCCTGCAAGCCCGCGTCTTGAATCAGCTTGCCCGCGTAATACCCCTCAGGACGCTTAAAAGTCGAGCCTGCACTTGGAAGCTCAAGGGGCTGCTTCTCAAGCCTGCGCGCCCCTAAGTCATCCATACGCTCTTTAATGGCTGCAGGGTCGTCGAAATGGAGCTGAAGCGTCGCGCTCAAAACAACCATGCCCTCATCGGACATCATGCTCCTGCGATAGCCCCATGCAGCTTCTTCTGCTGAGATCTCGACCAATTCACCCTCACGCGTCAGACAAGAAAGGGAAACGGCAACGTCCTTGAACTCGCCGCCGTATGCTCCGGCATCCATGATGGCAGCCCCGCCGATAGAGCCAGGAATCCCACTTGCGAACTCATAGCCCGCAAGGCCGGCTTCGAGCGCCGCTTGGGCGACTTGTTCATTTGAAGCACCAGCCTCGGCGACAAGAACATCGCCCTCGACCTTAACGCTGCTAAGATTCTCAGCCAACCTAATGGTCACCCCGGGCAAGCCCACGTCAGAGATCAGCAAGTCGCTACCAAGACCCATCACGCGCCACTCAACTCCAAATTCACGACAAGCCGCCACCACAGCTGCAACTTCTTCCGCGCTTGAAGGAAGCACCAAAACCTCGGCAGGGCCGCCAATGCGAAATGTCGTATAGTCAGACATGGGCGCATCAACAAGCACGCCCCCATTGCCAGAAATCTCGCAGAGCCTCTTAACAAGCTCGGGGGAAACGCTTTTGAAACCATGTTTCGAAACCATGCAACAGCCTTTCGATTGAGATCGTTTCCCCACATGATAAGGCAATAGGAGAGTTGCCGTAAAACTCCCGGCCTTTCCCCATGAGCCCATTCGGCGAATACCATCGGCTCCGTCTCGACCAAACGCTTGACTCTACTCCTCTATGGCCTATACTGATATCATCATATGAACGATTATTCATATGATGATATGTGAAAGGATGATCATGAGCGAATCGCACGACCACAACGATCCAGAGATCTGCCAGCATAAAACATGTACGTCAACTGAGGATTTTGAAGGCGAGCTCCCCGACGAGGAAATCCTCTATGACCTCGCCGATCTATTCAAGATCTTCTCTGACACCACACGCATCAAGATCCTATTCGCGCTAATGAACAGTGAGCTTTGCGTTGCAGACATCGCCGAAACAGTGGGCGCTTCCCAAAGCGCCGTCTCTCACCAGCTGCGCATCTTGAAGCAATCGCGCCTTGTCAAGTTCCAGCGCGACGGCAAAAACGTCGTCTACTCGCTTTCCGACAGCCACGTCCACACCATGCTTGATCAAGGTTTGACGCACGTTTGCGAATAGCGGCGAGCGCACATGGACCTCATTGCAAGCATCACGCCCCCCAGGAGCAACGCGGTCACCCGCGACAACCAACAACCCGACCGGCAATCAACGAAAGGAACCATCATGCGTAAGGCAATCAAACTCGACGGCGAGATCTGCGCGAACTGCGCCGGTAAGATTCAGGACAAGATCAGCAAGATCGATGGCGTCAACAGCGTCAGCATCAACGCGATGACCATGAAATTCACCTTGGACGCCGCCGATGACAAGTTCGACAGCATCGTTAAGGAATCCGTGAAGGTGTTCAACGATGTCGAACCCGACTGCGAGGTTCTAGTTTAAAAGCGCAAGGCCGCATAGACACGCCTATCCAGCTCATCAGCGCGAACAGCAAGGCCCGCGCGAACTCTGCGCCGCGCCTTGCTGTTCGTCTTTACCCCTTTTTCGCTTAAGGAGTCGCCATGTCCCAAGGCCTCACGAAAAAACAGCGCAAGAAACGCAACCGCATTGTCGTAGCGCTGACGATCTTTCTTGCCCTTATCGCGCTTGACGACGTTGCCAACCTGTTCGACAAGCTGCCCTACGGCCTCTGGTTTGAGTTCGGCGCCTTTCTTGTCCCCTACCTCATCGCAGGCTACGACGTTCTTGGCAAAGCCTGGCACGGCATCACCCACAAACAGCCCTTCGACGAGAACTTGCTCATGGCCATTGCCACCATCGGCGCATTCGCGCTCGTCTTGTTCCCCGAAGCCGAACCGCACATGGCCGAAGGCGCTGCCGTTATGCTGTTCTACCAGGTAGGCGAGCTATTTGAAAGCTACGCAACCAACAAAACCAGGCGCTCGATCTCGGAAATGATGGACATCGCCCCCGATTACGCGAACGTCGAATCCGATAACGGCGAGCTTGCCCAAGTCGACCCCGGCCAAGTGAAGGTCGGCGACGTCATCGTCGTGAAGCCCGGTGAGCGCGTGCCGCTTGACGGCGTCGTGATCGAAGGAAGCAGCCAACTCGACACCAGCTCCTTAACCGGAGAATCCATGCCACGCGTGGTGGAAGAAGGCGGCGAGGTTATTTCTGGGTGCGTGAACATGACCGGCGTTCTTTGCGTCCGCACTACCAAACCATATGGCGAGTCCACCGTACAACGCATTCTCGAGCTCGTGGAAAACGCCAGCGAGAAAAAAGCACGCACCGAAAATTTCATCTCACGCTTCGCTCGCTACTACACCCCCATCGTCGTCGGGCTTGCCCTCCTCATCGCCGTCGTCAGCCCGTTCTTCGGCTCAACCCTTACGGCAAGCGTGCAGGGAGCCCTCGTCTTCTTGGTCGTCAGCTGCCCATGTGCACTGGTTATCTCCGTTCCGCTTTCGTTCTTCAGCGGAATCGGCGCCGCAAGCCGCATCGGCGTTCTGGTGAAAGGCTCAAGCTATCTGGAAACCCTTGGGGCGGTTGACACCGTCGTCTTCGATAAGACGGGCACGCTTACAAACGGCTCTTTCAACGTTGTCGCCGTTCATACCGAAGCAGGCATCGATCCCGGCCTCGTGCTTTCGTATGCAGCGCACGCGGAAGCCTATTCCGATCACCCCATCGCGCTGTCCGTCAAAGAAAGCTACTCGGGCGCCATCGATCAAACCCATATCGCTAAGGTCGAAGAACTCTCGGGCAAGGGCGTTGCCGCCACGGTCGACACGCATGAGGTCCTTGTTGGAAACGACAAGCTCATGAAAGACTGCGGCATCCCCTTCCACGACTGCGAGCTGGTTGGAACCATTCTCCACGTTGCCCTTGACGGAACCTATATCGGTCATATCGTGATCGCCGATGTAATCAAAGACGATGCGAAAACGACGATCGAGGCGCTTCATGCCGCCGGTGTCTCGAAAACCGTCATGCTCACCGGCGATCGTGAGGAAGTCGCCGCAGCTGTCGCCAAGGAGCTCGGCATCGACGAATATCACGCGCAGCTCATGCCGCAAGATAAGGTTGCCAATGTCGAAGGCCTCATCACATCCGAGTCGGACAAAGGCAAGGTGGCTTTCGTGGGAGACGGCATCAACGATGCCCCGGTCCTTATGCGTGCCGATATCGGCATTGCAATGGGTGCGATGGGCTCTGACGCAGCGATCGAAGCCGCCGACATCGTTCTTATGGACGATAAGCCCTCCAAGATCGGCGACGCAATCAAAATCGCGCGTAAGACAATGCGGATCGTGTGGCAGAACATAGTCTTCGCCATCGGCGTCAAAATCGTCATCATGATCCTCGCGCTTCCCTTCATCGGCATCGCCACCATGTGGCTGGCTGTTTTCGGAGACGTCGGTGTGTCGGTTCTTGCTATCCTAAACTCTATGCGCGCGCTGAAAGCATCTCGTTAGCGCTACGCTAATCGGAGTACGACATCCAAAAGGAAAGGCCAGCGATCGGTTCGCTGGCCTTTCCTATGATGCTTAAGCATCGAGGCGACACCGGCCGTCAGCCAGGGTCCCCCAAAGAGTCTCCTCAATCGCTAAACACCGCATTCGAACGGCATAGGATCATCCTGCTTACCCCACTGGGGGACGTCAAACTGATAAACCCAGTAACCCGTTGCACGAACGATCAACAGGTTCGCGAAGAGGGCGGCCATGATGGACACGAACGCCAAAACAAGGCACCCGATCACGACCAAAAGTATGAGACCGCCCGAAGCCAGTGCCGTGCTACCGATTGATGTCACCGCACCAGTGCCGGACGCAGTAAAGAAAGCAACGCCGAACGCAGCAAAGGCCACAAAAGAGCCGATCATGACCGCAATGAATATCACCACGCCTGCGATGATCTCGGCAACCACGCTCAAACCCAAAAGGCGTGCAGCGCCCTTAACATCCTGCTTGATCATGCTCACAACGCGACCGAACTGGAATCCAGCGCTCAACCGATCGTAAATGGCCATACGCACGCAGCAGATAGCGCCGAAGATCGTCGCAGCAATGGAAAGGGCGAATCTGAGAATATCGAGCACGAGGCTGCAGTAGATCGCGCCCCACGAAACGCCCGAATCATAGATCGTTTCGGAGAATCCCGAGACGAAGCCCGGAATCAATCCGACCACGAGCACGATGACCAAAGCGTAGAAGCCACGGCGATAAGGCTTGTCATCGGGCTCGCCGAAAATATGCTGCGGCATAGGCGAATGCACGCCCCAGGCAATGCTTCGTGCCCATCCGTACATGTATCCCGCAACAACGATCCAACCAAATATCGGGATCATTCCAACAAGAGCCAACAACGCCAGCTTGCCAAACCACCCAGGCGAGTTCTTGATATCGTTCCACGCCGAGTCGAAATAACGGATCTCCATCGTCGGCTCCTTTCATTTGTTTGCATGACCATATTATCGCAGAATAAAACAGCCTGGAAGCAAATGCCTCCAGGCTGTTGAATACCCCCCTCGCCTTGCAGCAAAACGGGGCAAGAAGATCGGACGGATCCGAATTACTTCAAGGTAACGGCAGCGCCGGCTTCCTCGAGCTTGGCCTTGATCTCCTCGGCCTCCTCCTTGGAAGCGCCCTCCTTGATAGCCTTAGGAGCGCTCTCGACGGTCTCCTTGGCTTCCTTCAGGCCAAGGCCGGTGATCTCACGGACAACCTTGATGACAGCGATCTTGTTGTCGCCGAAGCCCTCGAGAACGACGTCGAAGTCGGTCTTCTCTTCAGCAGCCTCAGCAGGAGCAGCAGCAACTGCAACAGCAGCAGGAGCAGCAGCGGAAACACCAAAGGTGTCCTCGATCATCTTAACGAGCTCAGAAGCCTCGAGCAGGGACTTCTCCTTCAGGGCCTCGATAATCTCTTCGTTGGTCAGAGCCATTTCAAATTCCTTTCAAAGCGGCCTATGCGGCCTGATTTAAATTCAAATGTCGCGACGTTTCGTCGCTGCGGCATTCGCCGCGAACCCGCATTAAGCAGCAGGCTTCTGCTCGGCGACCTGGCTGATCGTCTGAGCCAAACCACGGGACACACCGCTGACGGTAACAGCAAGGCCGCGTGCGATACCCGAGATAGCGCCGGCGATCTGGCCGAGCAGCTGCTCGCGGGAAGGCAGAGAGGCGATAGCCTCGACCTCTGCAGCCGTAACGAACGCGCCGTCCATCATGCCGCCTTTGATCGTCAGGTTCTCGTGATCCTTAGCGAAGTCCTTGAGCGCCTTTGCAGATGCAGCAGGGTCGTTCTTGCAGAACACGAATGCGGAAGGACCGTCGAGCACCTCGTCGATGTTCGCCATGTCCAGATCCTTGAGAGCGATGCGCATGATGGTGTTCTTGTACACCTTCATGAAAGCGTCGGCCTCACGGACGGAACGACGGAGCTCTTCAGTCTCCTTGACGGTGAGACCGCGATAGTCGACGGCCCAAACGGCAACTACGCCGTCCAGATCCTCCTTGATCGCTGCCATCATCGCCTGATTCTGAGCGTTTGGCATGTAGTACACCTCCTTTTCAAGCACTTCGGTTCCGCACCTGGTCGGTGGGGTTGAAAGCCCTTGAAAAGCAACAACCCCCGCCATCGCCAAGACAGCAGGGGTTGACATTAACTAATGCGCTAACCACCTCGGCGGGCCGCAACGCGTTTAAACCTTTCGGTACCAGCTGTCTTAGGTAGCGGAACAATTCCACTAACAAGCTACATTGAAATGCAGCTTTTTTATAATAGCGAACCTCGATTGCCATTGCGACCCAAGCTGCAATCCAAGCGCCACACTGCACGCAATCACCATATGCACAATAGCAAACGGCAACAGAAAAGGCCTCCCCTGAGAGGAGGCCTTCAAACAATCTGTGTAGGTCAGATCGCGATCAGCTTAAGCTGATTATGCACCGAGGGTAGCAAGCAGAACCTTGGCCAACGGGTAACCGATGAAGATGTAGCCGACCAGGGTGATGATGCACATCGGGAAACCGACGGACACGATCTCGCCAGGCGAGTAGATGTCCTTGCGGCCCCACATCATGCCTGCATGCGGGGATGCAGCAGGGGTCAACATGGCAACGAAGACCATGAGGATGACGCCCATGGCAACCGGCATAGCGTCGATGCCGAGCTTGGCGGAGAACTGAATAACAACCGGGAGCAGAACGACTGCCATTGCGGCGTTGTTCGCGAAGTTGGTGATCAGCAGAGCAACGGTGAACATGATGGCGATGAAGCCCATCTCGGACTGGTTGCCCAGGATCGGGTCGAGGACCTGAACGAGCCAAGAGGAAACACCGGTGGCCGGGCTGGAGAGCTGGTTAGCGGTGAAGACAGCTGCGGCGATCATGAAGAAGATGCCCCAGTTGAACTGCTTGTAAGCAACTTCCTTCATGTCCAGCATCGGCTTGCCGTTGAAGCGGACAACCAGGAAGAACACGAAGAACGCAACGGTGACACCCAGAACGCCGAGGGAGTTCAGGAATGCGACAACCGGGTTGTCCTTCGGGAGGAAGGACGGAACGATCAGAGCGATCAAGTAGATCGGGATCATCCAGAGGAATGCCTTCTGACGGAGATCCATCGGGGGAAGCGGCATCTGCTCTTCGATCATGTCGGGGTTAACGTCCTTCAGCTTGGAGATGTCGACGCGCAGCACCTTGATGAGCAGCAGGAAGACAGCCATAACCAGGAAGGTCATGATGAGGTTGACGAGCATGTAGGGAAGCATCGGGATGCTGGTGCCGGTCATGGAAGCGAATGCAGAGCAGGGGATCAGCTGAGCGCCCATGAAGGGGAAGAACGGCTGACCAAGGGTCATGCACAGGAACATGCCGACGAAGAAGAACTTCCAGAATGCGTCGTCGCGGGTGACGCCCATGGTCTCAACCAAGCGCAGCGAGATAGGCCACATGATGATCAAGCCGGAGATCGGGCTGACCAGAGTGGACAGAACGAAGCAGCACAGGTAGAAGATCGCCAAGAAGACGAAAGGACGACCAGCGAAGACCTTGCGGGTAAGCAGCCACTTGCAGATGTACAGCGTGTCGCCGACTTCGTCCACTGCGCCGAACAGGACCATAGCGAAGAGGGTCAGCAGTACGGTGTAGTTACCAACGGCCTGCATCCACACGCCATTGAGGCCAGCATCGCCACCAACACCGGAGATGGAGACGAAGAACAGACCCAGAAGCGACGGCCACAGAGTGCCGATCGTGGACCAGGTGTAAACCATCATCAAGAACGCACCGACAACCTTCATGCCGAGCGGAGTGATGGGGCTGGGTGCAGGGAACACCCAAGAGAACAGGATCAGGATCACGAAGCCGATGACGACGTGAACCCAATATAGATCCTTCTTTTCCTTTTTAGCTTTCTCAGCCATTTTTCTCCCTTCCTCACGTCCGTGATGCCAAGGAACCGCATCGCAGAGGAAACACGTTGGGCAAGCGTCTGCCTTTCCTACTTCCCTTCGCTCCCTACATAACGAAGAGACTCTCTTCAAACCGTAGACACTTACTCAACACAACAAGACCACTTTACAGCACTTCGGGAAAGTCGGTTATAAGAATGGCTTATGAATAACGGCCCAGACGATAGTTAAAACCGATATATGCTCGTCAAAGTTGTTCATAATTCGGCATTTCAACGACAAGAATCATCCTCTTCGCTGAATCTCAAATTCTATTTCATCGACGTTTTCCCAAATAAAAAAGGCTTTGAGCACGAAACCCAAAGCCTTTTCGTCAGCGAAAACCCTCGCAGGATAAGAACCTTCGATGCAATCGGTAAATCCGATTAGATGGCGCCGAACGCCGCGCAGAGCACCTTTGCCAGCGGGTAGCCGACGAGGATGTACATCACCAGCGTGATAATGCACATCGGTAAGCCAATGGACATGATATCGCCCGCAGCGTAGATGTCCTTGCGGCCCCACATCATACCTGCATGCGGAGAAGCAGCAGGGGTCAGCATGGCGACGAAGACCATCATGATGACGCCCATGGCGACCGGCATGGCGGCAATGCCCAGTTGATCCGAGAACGAGATGACAACCGGCAGCAGAACGACGGCCATTGCTGCGTTGTTGGCGAAGTTAGTGATGATCAGGGCCACCGTGAACATGATGGCGATGAAGCCCATCTCTGACTGGCCGCCAAGAATGGGGTTAAGCACCTGAACCAAGAAGGCGGAAACGCCCGTGGCGCTGTTCGACAGCTGATTAGCAGTGAAGACAGCGGCAGCGATCATGAAGAAGATGCCCCAGTTGAACTGCTTGTAAGCAACTTCCTTCATGTCCAGCATCGGCTCGCCGTTGAAACGGGCAACCAGGAAGAACACGAAAATCGCGACGGTGGTTCCCAGAACGCCCATGGTGTTCATGAAGGCGACGACCGGGTTGTCCTTCGGGAGGAAGGACGGAAGGACAAGGGCCAAGATGTAGATGGGGATCATCCACAGGAACGCCTTCTGACGAAGGTCCATCGGGGGAAGCGGCATCTGTTTCTCGATCATCTCCGGAGTGACGGCCTTCATCTTGGAAAGATCAACGCGCAGAAGCTTAACCAGAAGCAGGTAGATGCCCATGATCAGGAAGGTCATGATGACGTCCACCAGCATGTGGGCCAAGATGGGCATCTGCGTGCTGGTCATGGTTTGAAATGCGGCAACCGGGATCAAAGCCGCGCCCTTGAAGGGCAGCAGCGGCTGAGCCAAGGTCATGGTCAGGAACATGCCGACGAAGAAGTACTTCCAAGCCGCGTCCTCACGCGTGAGGTTCATGGTCTCGGCAATGCGCAGCGAAATAGGCCATAGGATGATCAAACCAGTGATCGGGCTGATCAGGCCGGCAAGAATACTGCAGCACAGATAGAACAAAGCCATGAAAACCAGCGGACGACCGGCAAAGATCTTGCGCGTCAGGATCCATTTCGTGATGTACAGCGTGTCGCCGACAGAGTCAACGGCGCCGAACAGGATCATGCCGAACAGAACCAGCAATACGGTGTAATTGCCGACGGCCTTCATCCACACCCCGTTGAAGCCGGCATCGCCGCCGATTCCCGAGATGCCAACGAAGAACAGGCCCAGAAGCGACGGCCACAAGGTGCCGACCGTCGACCAGGTGTAGACCATCATCAAGAAGGCGCCGATGACCTTCATGCCAAGAGGCGTGATGGGGTCGGGTGCGGGAAGCACCCACGAGAAGAGGATCAAGATCACGAAGCCGATGACGACGTGAACCCAGTAAAGGTCCTTCTTCTCCTTCTTAACTGTTTCTGCCATGTCTCTCCCTTCCATCGGACCTGCGGGAACAGCCCAAACCGCAAGTCAACGAAGTCAGTCACGTGTCAACCGCTCCTACCCGGCGGCGGTGCCGGCAAACGCAGCGCCTTCATATTTCGGACACGCTCCCAACACAATAAGTTCACATTACACATCAAAAACTGTCTTCGCAAGGGGAGATTCTCAAATCACGCCAGAGAAAATCCGTCCGTTCAACCCGGCAAAAATAAGACGCAGCCCATTGATGAACCTCAACAAAAAGAAAAGCGCCCCGTCCGAAGACGAGGCGCTTGAGAAGCAAGCGAATGCGAGGCAACTAGGCAGCGGCCTTCTCAGTCGACCCAGACGAAGCGGCGCTAGAAGCACCCGCAGAGTCGGTCGCAGATTCCCCCGCCCCGCCAGCGGCGGAATCCGCAGAGGAGTTCTTGGAATTGCCGGCGCTCTCGATGCTTTGGACCGGGCACGTCGGATCGCTGTCGATATACGTGAAGCTGATAGTATCGCCCACGCCATACGCAGCGATCTCAACCAGACCGGGCAGCGCAAAGTCGTAAATGCGCTTATCGCCGTCAAGGGTGACATAGAAATGAGAGTTGCCCTCGATCACGCCCTGAGCGAAAGTCCTGATAGAACCGGTCACCGACGCCAAGTCGGTGATATCGGCGACATCACTGCCGGTCAAAACGCCGTTCGTGGCAAGCAGCGCCTCGTAGGACTTCTGGCACGAAGCAACCGTGTCGCCAACGGCAACGTTCTGATAGCGCTGGATATCGATCATGGCGAACTGTTTAACCAAGCCAGCCGCATCCTTCAACGCCATGAAGTACGTAGGCTGGTTGGCAACGTTGATAAGAATCGGGAACGTGGCAGTGTAACGCAGGTTCTGAACCTGGCCCTCAGCCGACTGCATCGCCGAATCCTCGGTTGCACCCGAGATCGAGTAGTAATGCGACTCGGCGGTACGCTGGTTGATCAGCACAAAGCCGATAATGGAGCTATCGGACGTGGCGGACGTGACGCCGGTGTACACCCACACGTCGTCGTCTTTGGCAATGTAGTTGTAGCCCTGCTCGCCGTTGGTGCCGGGCGTGGTCTGGAAAACACCGGACTGGCCAAGCCACGAATTGAACCAACCGTTGTTGTACTTACCGCTCCAGTTGTACTGCTTGATAAGCAGGCTGGCAGGATATGCACGGTCAACCCACTGCGGAACCTCATCGATGGCAAGATCCTGGCACTCGCCCGTAACGGCGTTGCACAGAACGACGCGGCTGATGGTTTCGCCACCGAACAAGCCGATGGTGTACGAACGCACCGGGCAGATCCACCACGGCTGACCGTCTTCATCGATCTCGAAGGACTTCTCGTCGAAAATGTAGAACGGGTACTTCAGCTGAACGTAACGGTCGATGTTGCGCGCCAGCGGCTCGGAGGCCGTGTACTTCATGCCATTGTCCATGGTGACGATCTGAGCATCCTGTGTGGTCATGTCGACCAGCGCGTATGCCGGGATGCCGTTCTCGCGGTTCATCAGCCACTTGAACAGGTCGGCATACCCAAGGGGGCTTACGCGAACAGGCGTGCCCTGGTAGTTGATCTGGCTGTACAAGTTGGAAATCTCAAACTGGGAAACGTACTCGGGGATCGAACCCATCTCACGGTTGCCCAAAAGCTCGGCAGAGTCGTGGTCGATGACGGGGATCTGCGAGTAGTCGACTTCCTGAATGTCGTCGGTGAACCTCAACTGCTCAGTCTGCAGGACATTCGCGTATTTCTGGGCATTACCAGGGAAGAAATCGAACGACAGCAGAGCGCCAAGCAGGCCAAGAACGATGACGGCGATCGGGACGAAAGACAGAACCTTGAAACTTTTCGCCTTGCCCGGATTGGGATCGGTCTTCGAATTGCCCGTTTCATACGTGCGCGAACGCGCCTTTGCGAACAGGAAGATGGGCAACAGGACGAACACACCGACGAACAACCAGGTGTCGACGCTGTTGATGCTGATAGGCGGATGGAACCACCAGTATGCGGCAAGGAGCACCAGGACAAAGATGATGGCAGCGGTGATGATGGTCTTGCGCGTCCAGCCGCTGATCTTGTCGCCAAGCTCGCCGAAATCAACATGAAGCGGGTTTTGCGGAGGCTTATGCCCGCCGCCGTTCGATGCGCCGCGCGAACCCGCGCGGTTGTCCGTCGACGACGCGTCGTCGACCACGGTGGCTTCGGCCTCTTGCGGTTGAGAGCCGCCCACACCGTTCACATCGACCCCCGACTGACGCAGTGCGTCAAGCAGGGACTCGAATCCTGATTGAGCCATAAGGCATCCTTCCAAATAGCGCTCGAATTGCAAACATCCATCGTAAACCATAACATACGCGACTTTGACTTCCAGCTGTCGCGCCGCGATTGAAGGCTTCCTGTTGAATAACCGTAGGAGCAAACGAAACCCTGCATGAGCAAGGTGCACATGCAGGGCAAGAACAAGAAGGCGAATGCTGTGGTTTAGGAAAGCTGACGCAAGACGTACTGCAAAATACCGCCATTCGCGTAATACGTGCCTTCGGTGGGGGTGTCGATGCGAACCGTCGCCTGAAAACCGACGGTCGAACCATCATGCTTGCGCGCCGTCACCGAAACATTTGCAGGGTTGGGCAAGCCGGCGCTGAAGTCGATCGGGGCAACATCGAACACCTCGGTGCCGTCCAAACCGAGAGCATCAGCGTTCTGGCCTTCTTCAAATTGAAGAGGCAGGATTCCCATGCCGATAAGGTTCGAGCGATGAATGCGCTCGAAGCTCTCAGCGATCACCGCGCGCACGCCCAAAAGAGCCGGACCTTTTGCCGCCCAGTCGCGCGACGAGCCGCTGCCATACATCTTGCCCGCAAGAACGATGCTTCCAACGCCCGCCTGCTGATAATCCATCGCCGTAGCGAACAGGGAGTCCTCACCGCCCTTCAAGAAGTCGAAGGACCAACCGCCCTGCTTATCCTGCACCAACAGGTTGCGAAGCTTCACATTCGCGAACGTGCCGCGCATCATGACCTCGTGATTTCCGCGACGCGCGCCGTACGTGTTGAAATCAACCTCGGCGACGCCACGTTCGCGCAGGTAATCAGCCGCCGGAGAATCAAGCGCGATGGCACCTGCGGGAGAAATATGGTCGGTCGTGATGAAATCGCCCAACTTGGCCAACACGCGCGCACCCGAAACGGGGGCGATCGCATCAAGCGAGCCAACCTCGCGCTCCATGCCATCGAAATAAGGTGCGCGACGCACATACGTGGACGCATCGTCCCAGCTAAACGTCGTTCCCTCCCCCGAATCAAGGGCGTTCCATGACGCGTCACCGTCGAACATCCCCGCCGACCCCTTGTCGAACAGGTCGTCGACGACGAAACGCGCCATCAGATCTTCGATCTCGGAATCGGACGGCCAGATGTCGTTCAGGAAAACCGGCGTGCCGTCGGCGGCTTCGCCGATCGGATCCGCCTCAAGATCGGCATCCATGGTTCCAACCAAGGAATACGCGATAACAGACGCGGGCGTCATCAAGTAGTTCTGGGAAACATCGGGCGAAATGCGGCCTTCGAAGTTGCGGTTGCCCGAAAGGACGCTTGTCAGCTCGATCTCGTTGCAGATCTCGTGCATCTCGGGGATGATGGGGCCGGAGTTGCCGATGCAGCTCACGCAACCGAAGCCGCACGTATGGAAGCCCAGCTGCTGAAGGCCGTCGGACAGCCCCGCACGCTCGATCAGGAGTTGCATGGCATGGCTGCCCGGGGCATACACGCACTTCACCCAAGGTTTGGGCTTCAACCCTGCACGCGCTGCGTTGCGCGCGATCAGACCGCAAGCCAGCATCATGCGCGGATCCGTTGCCGTGGTGCAGCTGGTCACCGCCGCGATGGCAATGGCGCCGCTCTTCAACTGATAGCTATCGCCGTCAAGCTCGACAGCAACCGCCTTGTCGCGATTGACGCCGCGCTCGGCGCAGATCGCACGGAAGCGCGCCTTTGCGGCAGCGCGGTCGAAACGGTCGTGAGGACGAGACGGACCCGACACGGACGGCTTGATGGAAGACAGATCGATCTCGATGACGTCGGCATACGTGCGCTCGTCAGCAGCGGGGTCGTACCACGTTCCCTGAGCCTTAGCGTACGCCTCAACCAATGCGATTTGCTGGGCGCTCCTCCCCGTGACGCGCAAGTAATCAAGCGTCTGATCGTCAACCGGAAACAGCGTGCAGGTGCTTCCGTATTCGGGCGTCATATTCGAGATGCATGCGCGCTGCGTGGCACCCAAGCTGGAAAGGCCGGGGCCGAAGCACTCGACGAAACAGCCGACGACGCCCTTCTCGCGAAGCGCTTGCGCAAAAGCAAGGGCGACGTCCATGGCGGCGCTTCCTTCGGGAAGCGCGCCTACCAAACGGACGCCGATCACCTTCGGGACAAGCGTGGTGATAGGCTGACCCAAAGCCGCAGCCTCGGCTTCGATACCGCCGACGCCCCAACCCAAAACGCCGATGCCATTTGCCGTGGGCGTGTGGCTGTCGGTGCCGACCAACGTATCGAAATACACAAGCGGAAGGCCGCTCGATTCGCCGTTAACCTGCTCGCTTACCGAGCATTCGGCAGCTTCGGAAGCATCGACAACCGCACCGTCCGCGTTGCGGACCATTGCGACCTTTGCGAACTTCTCGATGTTCAGCTGATGGCAGATACCAACTCCGGGCGGCACGATGCGCACGTTCTCGAAAGAACGCTGCGCCCACTTCAGGAAGCTGTAGCGCTCGTTGTTACGCTGGAATTCAAGCGCCATGTTGTCGGACAAGGCCGACGCGCAGCCGAACTTGTCGGCGATGACGGAATGGTCGATGACCAAATCGCATGGAATTTGCGGGTTGATCCTGGCCGGGTCGCCGCCTAAATCAGCGCATGCCTCGCGCATGACCGCGAAATCGACGAACACGGGAACACCCGTGAAATCTTGGAACAAAACGCGGGACGGCGAGAACTCAACCTCGCTGCCCACCTGGCCGGACAAGCCCGCCGAGACAACGCGGTCGGCAAGAACGCGTGCTTCTTCGGCGGAACGGGCGCAACGAAGCACGTTCTCAAGCAGAACCGTAAGCGAGTACGGGAGGCTCTTCGAACCCTCCACCTGCGAAACGGGATAATAGCGGTAGGTTTGCGGGCCGACAATCAGCGATTCGGCGCTGTACGGGCGTTCTTCGGTCATGGGACCTCCTAGTTTCGGTCGTACCGAGAGGTTACACCCCAAAAGAAAAAAGCGCAGGCACGAAACCTGCGCTTAACTGCTTGGAAACTAGGCTTCCAGATTTTCTACGATTGCCTGCGCACGATGACGGAGCGATCCCCTGCCATGCTCGGCATCGAAACGCATGCGATCGGCGAACGCCTTCTTGACTTCGGAAGCCAGGGCACCCGTGGAGAACTCGGTAAGCGCCGTGAGCATGTCATCGAACTCGATGTCGCCGTGATAGCACTGGATGCCCTCGTCGATAAGGGGCCAAACCCTCTCGGAGCGCTTCTCGGTGGTTCCGCCAAGCTTGCACAGGAAACGCATCGCAGCCAAACGGACCGGGCCGCTGTCCTCGTCGAAAAGCGACGACTCGGCACCGTCGACAGCCTTGTCGCAAACGCGCGAATTCACAGGCACAATGCGGGTAAGCACCTCGAGCGACTCCCAACGCGTACGGGCCTCATCGCGATCGAGCGCGTCGACGAAATCGTCGGCGTTCTTCGCAACGCGCTCGGGATCCTCCTTGGCAACGACGTTCAGCGCCGCCGCGGCGTTCTGACGGTTGCGACGAGAATCGCCGTTCAGCTCATCGAGGAGATGGTTCAGGATATCGTCGTTCAGCAAGGCGGCTTTGCCGGCCTTGACGATTTCGGTGGAAATGTCAGTCACGTGGGATCCCTCCGAGAATGCAGAAAGCTCCTTGCCAAAAGCCCCTCGCCTTTGGCAAACAGTGTCCCTTGTTCGTATTGGTTCCATTCAGTATACAGACGCGCGCATGACCCCAGATGATCGCGGGGGTTTTGCCACGAAATAAACAGTCGCACAGACCAGTCTACCCCTCAAGCGCCGGGATGAGCAGTGTGAACGTGGTGCCCTCCCCTTCGACGCTGTCCACTTTGATGGTGCCGCCGTGGTACATGACCGCATGCTTGACGATGGCGAGGCCCAAACCCGTGCCACCTGTTTCCTTCGAACGGCTTTTATCAACGCGGAAGAAGCGCTCGAACACCTTGTCGCACATGTCGGAGGGGATTCCCATACCGGTGTCGGAGACGCGCATGCGCGCCATCGTCTTCCCGTCGACGCCGGCGTACTCGTCAACCTCAACCGTCACCTTACCGCCCTTGTGGTTATACCGGATGCCGTTCTCAATCAGGTTGTACGTCATTTCGTCAGCAAGCGATCCGTTGCCCGAAATATAAGCTCCCGGACCCTTCACGATAACGTCAACCTCGCGCTCCTCGGCGAAACTTCGCAAGCGCGCGGCCATAGACTTCGCCACGCCGCCTAAATCGATGGGCACGCCCTCGTTGTCAAAGGCGCTTTCGTCGAGCTTCGACAGCGTAAGAACGTCGTCGATCAAACCGCGCATAGCCTGCGCCTCGTCGTAGATCAGGCCGCCGAACTTCTGGCAATCCTCATAGGGAACCACCCCGCCCTTCATCAGCTCGGCATAGCCGCTGATAACCTGAAGGGGCGTCTTCATCTCGTGGCTGACATTACTAGAGAAGTCGCGACGCATGCTCTCGGCCTTGGCAAGCTCGGTGTTCTGCTGACGAAGAAGCGCTTGCTGGAAGTCGATACGGCGCAGAAGCGGCTCCATCTCGTCGTAGATCTCGTTATCGAGCGGATTGGAGACGTCAAGCGCGTTGATGGGGCTCATGATGCGGCGGGTCAGGCGGCGCGAAAGAAGGAACACCAAGCCGGCCACCACCGCAAGCAGGGCGATCGCGGGAAGCACCATCGCCCCAAGGAACGCGACAAGAGAATGACGCGTCTCGGAAAGACGGATGATGCGCCCGTCGCTAAGCTGACGAGCCGCGTAAACGGTATCAGTCCCTAAGGTCGCCGAGTAGCGGATGGTTTCGGATTCGCCGCTTTTCGCGGCCTCTTCAACCTCGGGACGGTTCGCATGGTTGTCCATCTTCGACGCATCGGCTTCGTTATCGTACAGAACCAAGCCGTTCTTGCTGATCAGCGTGAAACGCATCGCGCCTTCGAACTGCTCGGACAGCATCATGGCGGCATCTTGCGCGGGAACGCCCTCCAAGATGCTGGCGGCACGCTCGGCCGAGGCAACCAGATTGCTTTCAGCGTCACGTTCGTACATGAAGAAGAAGATGCTGGTCAAGGCAACGGCAAACGCCAACACGACGGCCAGCGTGAACGCGAGGACATTCCTGAAAATGCGCCCCGAAAGGCTATGCATGCTGTCGATCCGCGGGTTCAAACGACGCCTCCGCCCCTATTCTTGCTCTTTGATGCAGTAGCCTACTCCGCGAACGGTTTGAATGCACGCATCCGACCCCTCGCAGGCTGCGGCCAGCTTCTGACGAAGTGTCTGAATGTGAACGTCGACCGTGCGCGTTTCACCTGCGAACGACGTGTCCCATACTTCCTCCAGAAGCATACTGCGCGTAAGGACCCTGTTCGCATGGCGCATCAGAGCACGAAGCAGATCGAACTCTTTCAGGGTAAGCGCAACGGACTCGCCGCCGGCAGTGACCGTGTGCGAGGAAGAGCGAAGCTCGATTGGGCCCACTGCATAATTGTCGTCGGTGGCCGTTGCCGGAGCCTGGGCGCGACGCAGCAAGGCATTCACGCGGCTTACCAGCTCCATCATGCCGAATGGCTTGGCCAGATAGTCGTCTGCGCCAGCATCAAGGCCCGTCACCTTGTCGAACTCGGTGCCTTTGGCGGTAAGCATCATGACAGGAACATGCTTCATCGCTGGGTTGTCGCGAACGATGCGAAGGATCTCAAGCCCGTCGACGCCCGGCAGCATGATGTCAAGAAGCACGAGCTCGGGCACGCGTCGCTTGCAAGCAGCAAAAAACTCGGGGGCGTCGGCGAATCCAACAGCCTCGAACCCCGCCTGTTTCAATGCGTAAATCGCAAGATCGCGAATGTTCCCATCGTCTTCAACGTAATAGATCATCTGCTGAACCCGTTCCCTTAATCCCTCTTGGGGTGTTCGTCTGCATCTTTGACCAGGCGATATCCCACTCCTCGAACCGTTTCGATCATATCGGCGTGGTTGCCGAGTTTCTGCCTTAATGTCAGAACATGCATGTCCACGGTACGGCTTCCGCCGCTGAAATCCCAACCCCACACGTTCTTCAGCAACGCATCGCGCGAGAAAACCTCACCGGCGTTCTGCATCAGATACGCAAGTAAATCGAACTCACGCATGGTCAGTTCGAGCTCCTTGCCCTCGCATGAAGCAAGCCTGCTTGAAAGGACCACGCTAATCGGGCCGACAACCAACGCACTCTCGTTATCGGCAGGCGTCGACCAGTCGCCAACACGACGAAGCAGCGCCCTCACACGACTGACCAGCTCCATCATGCCGTAAGGCTTCGTGATGTATTCGTCCGCACCCGCGTCAAGCGCTGAAACGATGTCGAGCTCCGCGTTCTTCGCCGTCGCCATCATCACCGGAACGCGCGAAAGCCCTGGGGTCCGCCTGATGCGACGCAAGATCTCGATGCCGTCCGTTCCAGGAAGCATGACGTCAAGCACGACCACATCGGGAAGCTTCTTCGAACAAAGCTCTCTGAACCCGACGTCGTTCGCCGCCCCCTCGGAGTGGATCCCCGCGTGGCGCAGTGCGTAAATCGCCAGATTGCGAACGTTCTCGTCGTCTTCGACAAGGTAGACCAACGGTATCACCTTCCGTGCAACCGAAGACCGATTCGGCCGCTACTCTCCAACCGAGTTTACCCTATGACCGCCCGCAACACGATGCTCGCCGGTAACTCGGAACACCGTCCACGCAGCAACGCGCTGAGCGTCGTCGCCCATGCGCTCGTAGTACTTCGCTATCATCAAAACTTCGGGCAAGTACTCAGCGTCTGTGTCTCCATTCCTGATCAGGTCGACAACCGCCTGGGACACTTGGCGGTACAACTCGTCGACGGCGTCATCCATCAAGAAAACCGTTTCCGCAGCCGCTTCGTCCGACTGCTTGAAGGACAGATAGGCCGCATCCACCATGTCCGCTACACGAGCCGAAGCCTCGTCGAACTGAACGATAAGAGACGAATACGTCTCAGCGGGAATGCGCTGAGCCAGCTTGGCGATAGAGGCCGCCTTCTCGGCAATATGGCACAAGTCGCTCACCACGCGGAACGATCCGGACACGAAACGGAGGTCGGCTCCGATCAGGGGCTGCTGCATCAACATGATGTCGAGGCAAAGCCCTTCGATGTCCGAGCGCATGCGCGAAACGACGGCGCCGTCTTCACAGACCTCCTGAGCACAAGCTTTGTCGCCCGCCAAGCCGCGTGCGGTCTTGCGGATATCGAGCGCTGTCTTGCTTGCAAGATCCGACAAAAGCGAATCAAGGTTTTCGAGTTGTTTCGTATAAACAGTGCGAGTCTGCATCAGCTGAACCTTCCCGTAAGGTAATCGTTGGTGCGCTTCTCCCACGGGTCCGCGAACAGACGCTTCGTCGGACCTTCCTCGATAAGCTCACCCAAATAGAAAAATGCGGTCTTATCGGCAACGCGAGCCGCCTGCTGCATGTTGTGCGTAACGACAACGACAGTGCGATCGCCCGCTAAGCTCATCACCAGCTCTTCGACAAGCCCGGTCGAAATCGGGTCAAGAGCGCTGGTGGGTTCATCCATCAGCAGAACCTGCGGGTTCACGGCAAGCGCCCTTGCAATGCACAGGCGCTGCTGCTGACCACCAGAAATCCCCTGCCCGCTTTGCCCCAGCTTGTCTTTAACCTCGTCCCATAAACCGGCGTCTCGTAAACTGCGTTCAACGATCTCGTCGGCATCGGCGCGGGAAAGCCTGCCCATACGTCTTGGGCCGTACAAAATGTTGTCGCGGATGCTCATCGGAAACGGATTGGGATGCTGAAACACCATTCCCACCAAAACACGCAGCTCGTTGCTATCCATTGAGAAGATGTTTCTCCCGCCCATAAGCAGCGTTCCCTCAGTTTTCACGCTGGGAACGAAGTCGCACATGCGGTTGAACGTCCGCAACAACGTCGACTTACCGCAGCCCGACGGGCCGATGAAAGCAATAACTTTGTTGCGTGGAATCTCCAACGAGATGTCTTTCAGCGCCTGAAAATCGTCGTACCACAGGTTGAAATGCTCAAGCGATATGATCGACGGCACATCTGAAAGTTCTCGCTCCATTGCAGCGATTTCTTCTGACAGCATTTCGATCACCCGAACCTTCCGCTTAAGTAATCCTGCAAACGGGAATCCTTCGGCGACCCGAAGATCTCCTTGGTCGGGCCCGTCTCAACCATATCGCCCAGGTAAAAATATGCCGTCCTGTCAGAAACACGCGTCGCTTGCTCCATGTTGTGCGTCACGATGATCGAGCAGATCCCCGTTGAAGCAATATCGCGAATGGTCTCTTCTATCGCGAACGTCGAAATCGGATCAAGGGCGCTGCACGGCTCGTCGAACAAAACGACGTCCGGATGCATGGCCAGCGTACGCGCGATGCACAAACGCTGCTGCTGGCCACCCGAAAGCGCATAGGCGCTTTTATCCAGTTTGTCCTTCACCTCGTCCCAAAGCGCCGCTGCACGAAGAGATCCCTCGACCAACTCATCCGCAGCTTCCTTGCCTGCCACCAAGCCATGACGCTTAGGTGCGAAAAGAATGTTGTCGCGAATCGACTTGCGAAACGGGGTCGGCTGCTGAAACACCATGCCTATGGACTTACGCAGCTCGAAAAGATTCTCATGCGACGTGTTGATGTTGCGACCGTGGTAATCGATCTCGCCGCCAACCTTGCATGAAGGAATTTCGCGGTTCATCAGGTTCAAACAACGCAAAAACGTCGACTTGCCGCAACCCGACGGCCCGATCAGCGCCGTCACCTCACCCTCCGCGAACGCCAAAGCCGTTTCATGAAGCGCCTCATGCGTTCCGTACGTCACCGTCAATGCGTTGGTCGAAACCAGCGCCTGTTGCTTTTCCTTACTGCTCATTCGCTGGTCAACCTCTTTTCCAACGCCTTTCCGACAAAACGCGCGATCACGTTGAAGCCAAGGATGCACACCATCAGCACTGCCGCCGTACCATTCGATACGACTTCCAAATCGGGCACGACGCCTTCACTGTTGATCTTCCAAATATGCACCGCCAAGGTTTCGGCGGGACGAAAAACGTTCCAGGGACATGAGGGGCTCGAAAAGTCGAAGCACATGAAGTCCAAAACCGGAGCGCTCTGCCCCGCAGTGAAGATCAATGCCGCCGCTTCGCCGAACACGCGACCCGCCGACAAAACGACTCCCGTCACAATGGCAGGCATGGCTGCGGGCAGGAGCACATGAATAGTTGCCTCCCAACGAGTCAAGCCCATGGCAAGCGCGGCGTCGCGCTGACTGTGAGGAACGTCTTCGAGCGCCTGCTGGATAACGCGAACGAGAATGGGGATGTTGAACATGGTCAGAGCCACTGCGCCGGCGATGATCGAGAATCCCCAACCCATATACAGAACGAAGAACAAGAAGCCGAACAAGCCAACGACGATCGACGGAAGGCTCGAAAGCGTCTCGATTGCCGTCTTCGCCGCCGCAGTCATCCAGTTGTCGGGCGCGTACTGTGAAAGAAAGATCGCTGCGCCAAGCGAAATCGGCACGCTGATCAGCAGCGTTAAAAACAACAGGTAGAAACTGTTAAACAGTTCGGGGCCGATACCGCCGCCCGCTTTGAACTGCTGCGGCTTACCCGTCAAAAATGAGATGTCAAACAGCTTTCCCGCACCAGACACCAAGATATAAAGAACGATGACTACCAGCATGGCGATCACCAAACCGACGATGGCCGTCAGGACGACTGTGGCGATTTTATCTTGCCTGCTGATGCGCTTAACGTGCGCTTCCATTCCCGCGCTAACCATTCTTATGCGCCCCCTTGTTGCCGATAAGATGGATCACCAAGATGAAAACCAGCGACATCAGCATCAGCAGAAGCGCCAGGGACCAAAGAACGTCGTTGTAGACGGTGCCCATGGCCTCGTTGCCCATTCCCATGGTCAAAACCGAGGTCAACGTCGACGCTGGCGTGAACAAACTCGTTGGCATCTGAGCCGCGTTGCCGATAAGCATCTGCACCGCAAGGGCCTCGCCGAACGCGCGCGTCATGCCAAGGATGACCGCAGTCATAAGAGAAGGTGCCGCGCTACGAAGCACGACGTTCCAAATTGTCTGCCACCTAGTGCAACCAAGCGCGTAGGAACCTTCGCGATACTCGCGCGGAACAGCCGAAAGCGCATCAATGGAAAGCGACGTGATTGTCGGAAGGATCATGATGGCCAGAACGATCGCGCTTGAGAACACGCCGAAACCGGTGATGGTTTGACCAAGCGAAGCGGCAGCGCCGCGCACCCAAGCGACGATGATGGTTAAGCCGATCAAGCCGTATACGACCGAGGGGATTCCCACAAGCAGCTCAATGAGCGGCTGGAAGACCTTACGACCGAATCCAGGAGCTATCTCGACGACGAAAATCGCTGAACCTATGGCGATTGGCAAAGCAAACAGCGTTGACAGAAGCATAACCGCAAAGGAACCTGAGATCATGGGAAGAGCGCCTACGGTGGGCATGCCAGCGGCGTCCGATTGATGGGGGTTCCAGGTCGTCCCTGTCAAGAAAGCACCGAGGCTCACGCCGTCAACCGTGAAAGTCGCGATACCTCGCTGAGCAACCATGAAAACCAGCACGAAGACAAGCAAGGCCACGAACGCAATGCATGCGCCCGTGACCATTTTGCCCCGAAGCTCGATTCGTGCCTTAGGGGTACGAGAGCTCATTATTTGTTCGACACCTTACCGGACGCGTCCTTCTCGACCTTCATGCCGGAAACAGAAATGTAGCCCTGCTCCTCAACCAGGCCACGCTGAACTTCGTCGCTCATCATGTATTCAATGAACGCCTTGGTTGCCTCATCAGGATCAGCGGCGGTGTACATGTGCTCATAAGCCCAGATGGTCCAAGAGTTGCCCTCGACGTTCTTGGCTTCGGGAGCAACGCTGCCGACCTTCAAAGCCTTGAACGTGTCATCGTAGTAAGAGAATGCGACGTAGGAGATTGCGCCAGGAGTACTTGCGACCATCTTCGCAGCGGTACCCGAAGAGTCCTGCTCTTGCGGCTTGAACGAATCAGGAACCTTCGTATCGCCAAGAACGGCAGCTTCGAAAGTTGCGCGAGTACCGGAGCCAGAGGCGCGGTTGATGACAGTGATCTCTGCGTTTGCACCGCCGACTTGACTCCAGTTGGTAACCTCGCCGGTGAAGATCTGCTTCAATTGCTCGATGGTCAGATCGTCAACAGTAACGTCCTTATTGACGATCGGGCCCATACCGACAATGCAAACTTTGTTGTCGGTGATCTTCTTGAGGTCAGCAGCATCCTTGACCTTTGTTTCAGCAAAGACATCGGAGTTACCAATCTGAACAGCTCCCTGAGTGATCTGCGTGATGCCCTGACCGGATCCGCCGCCCTGGACGGTGATCTGGACACCAGAATTCTTCTCCATGAACTGCTCGGCAGCAGCCTCGCATAACGGCTGCAAAGCAGTTGAGCCAACAGCAGTAATAGTACCGGAAAGTGCTTTAGAAGAGCCGGCGGAAGCAGAAGCGTTACCCGCAGCAGCAGAGCCGCCACCGTTGTTGCCGCAGCCCGCGAGGCTCACAACGGCGATACCCATCATAGATGCAGCGGCTGCACCAATGAAATTACGACGGCTCATATTTTCGACCTGCATGATAAATTTCCCCTTTCGAGATCACGTTGATGCCTGAACGAAATTCAATGCATCTTCGAAAAGGAATAGTACAAGCAGCCCTTAAGACAATACGTCTGATCACAAGACGCTGACGAGCTTATGACCTGGTCTTACAGTTGCTTTACAAACAACGTGCCTGGTATGGGGGTTTGCCCGTAAAAGCCCCGCAAAAGGAAAAAGCCCCCGGGTTGGACCGGGGGCAAGAATAAGGGCCGCCC